>Ga0214921_10000295_pt1 | contig 98310 bp, 137 predicted proteins | sample LL1505_MetaG_FD_177992 | JGI IMG/M metagenome (GOLD analysis project Ga0214921, IMG submission 177992) | Freshwater microbial communities from Lake Lanier, Atlanta, Georgia, United States - LL-1505 | ecosystem: Environmental > Aquatic > Freshwater > Lake | place: USA: Georgia | collected... | reverse complement strand
TTGCAGAGAAGGATTTGCCTAAAGAGCCTAGCCGTGATTTTGTAACTATGCATCAGCATACATACACAGAACAAAAAGAGGAAATCCAAAATGCAATCCGTATCCTCAAGATGACAGATGAGGAAGTAGTTAATACTTCAACATACAACGCAGTTGCTCGTTATCTCTAATTAGATAATAAACGACCTGAGTATGTCGCTAAACTGCTCAGCCTTACCCCTTGCGTTTCACGCTATGGTTAGCAAGGATCCCCTAGGGGTATGGCACTATTTGTCAGTGCACTAAAGTACAATTGAATTAAACAAACTAACAGAAAGAAGGCCCCCAATGGAAACTCCATTCGCAGCAACACTAGTAGACATCAAAGCAACAGAAGATTTTCTTAAGTCAGAAATTGCAAAGAAAGATGAGCGTATTGCTAATCTTGAATCACATATCTCAACGGTAACCCAACGATCATACGGCGAAGCAGCAGAACGTTCACGCATGCAGAATGAAATGCAAGAGTGGACCTTGGAGCAATTGAGTGACGGTACCATTTCAGAAAGTACTGCACAAGAAATTGCAGATATTTGTGGATTTGAACTAACAAAAGAATTTGAATTAGAAGTTACAGTTCAATATTCAATTACAGTCAATGCACGTGATGAAGAGGAAGCAATGAATTTAATTCACGAGATTGATTTTGATTCAGTGTCTGAGCCACAGGGTGTAACTTACTTATCATCCAACGTTGACCGTATAGATATTTAGTAGGGGGCTACTAATAAACCTGAGCATGTTGTAAAACTGCTCCTTCACCTCTTCCGCAAAATGCGGACCGCCCTGTGTGACCAAGATCACAAAGTGAGTTACGACACAATTAAGAAATGTCCGATTTGCCCTATGTTTACGTATCCTGATTTGCATTTGTCAGTCTGTCCTGTTATACTTAAATCTCAACAACAAAAAGGAGAAAACTCATGGCACATGAACTAGAAACACAAAATGGCGTAGCAAGTTTTGCATCATTTCGTGAACCTGCTTGGCATGGATTGGGTACCGTTTTCACAGAGGAAAAAACAACAAAAGAAATGTTAGATTTGGCTAACCTTTCTAATTGGAATGTTCGTCTTGAAGATTTGGAAACCCCCTCACATCTCACAAGCGATAAAAACTATCAGTACGTTTTGCGTACTAACCCTACAGATAATTCACAGACAGACATTCTTGGTGTCGTAGGTGAGCGTTATCATGTTATGCAGAATGAAGATTTATTTTCATTTGGTGATAACATTCTAGACGGTGGTGGACGTTGGGAAACTGCTGGCTCAATCAAGGGTGGACGTGTTGTATTCGGTGCATTAGCACTAGAGCGTGAAACTATTCTTGACCCAAATGGTGTTGCAGATAAGGTAAAGACTTATTTGCTCATCAACACATCACATGATGGCTCGATTGCAATTCAAGCGTCAATTACACCTGTTCGTGTTGTTTGCGCTAATACTCTCAATCTTGCACTTAACACTACTAAGAAAAAGAATGGTGTCAAGCAATCTTTCAAGATTCGCCACACTCAGACTGCTGCTGGTAAGGTACAAGTTGCTCGTGAGACTCTTGGCATGGCTCATAAGTACATGGATTCTTTTGACCTTATGGCTAAGGCAATGATTGAAACAGAAGTCAATGCTAAGCAATTCAACGACATCATTCTTGCTGCATACCCTAAGCCTGATAAAGATGCTAAGGGTGCTTTCAAGAAGTGGGAAAACAAGGTTGATGTTATTAACGACATCTACACAGGCGAGTTTAACGGAATGATTGCTGGTAACGCATGGGGTGCTTTCAATGCACTAACAGAGCGTTTAGATTGGTACCGTTCTGCTCGTGGTGGTTCTAACGAATCTATCCTTGCATCTGCAAGTGGTTTTGACCCTGCAATTAACGCAGAGAAAAATCGTTTGTTGAAAGTTGTGCAAAGCACTTTGCAAATTGCATAGTTAAAAAAAATCCTGAGCAAGATTTAAAACTGCTCACACGGTCCGTTAGAATAGTTGGTTAGTTCGCTACCCTGTCACGGTAGAGGTCACGGGTTCAAGTCCCGTACGGATCGCAAAAATGGGGCGGTCACAGTTTTCAAAAAATGTCAAACCAAAATTCTATTAAGAAGGACTTGTATTTTCCCCAGTTCTAGGGTAGAATTAATCTATGACCCAAACAATGAGAACGATTGACGAACTAGTCAATGAGATGTACATGGACAATGAGCAACATCTCGAATACATGGAAAATATGAACGGTGGAGATTGTGATTGTGCAATCCACACTACCTTGAATACAATTGTCAAATACTGGTGGGATGAGGAGAACTAATGTTAGGATATACTAAAATAGAATTAGATGAAATGATTGACTCAGTTGGTACTGCTCATGACTACACAACAGATGAAACTGTTTCTGATGGTTTGGCTAAGACCTATGCATTTCTCCAGGGCTTATGGGCAGAAGGGTATTTTGACTAATGACTAGAGAAGATATGATTGTAGTATGTGAGGAATCAATTGATGCCCTGGAAGAGATGCGTGCTTATCTAGTTAATAACTATGTGACTAGTATCACACCCTCAGAAGTTGTAAAAATCAACTCAAACCCTTATAATTAATATATGGACCTAGAAACCTTTAAGCAATACCTAAACCTGCACCTTATAAGTCTTGAACAAGACCTTGAAGAAAACCCTGCTTCTATCCATGTGGTAGATATCGAGGGACAAATCTATGCTGTTAAACATTTAATCGAGGTAATCAATGAGTAAGTATCCTTTTATACCTGAGCACCTTACGAAAGCATTAGAAGACACCTCTATTCCATTGATTGATCTAATGCACAGTTGGCTTAAAGTAGAAATGCTTGACTGCGAGGAAGCAATGAAAGATAATGCTGATAGGTATTTAGAAGGATATATGGAGGCCTTGACAAATGCCTATTGCATGACCTATAATTTATCTATAGACAGAAAACACATAGAGGAGACCCAATGACCCCACAAGAAATGTTGCAAGACATGATTGACGATGCTTGGAAAGAGTACAAGTATTCATTACAGGAACAGGAAGAAAAGCCTGACAACCATGATGTAGCACTAGAGTGCTCATTTGCAGAAGGCTATGCAGAAGCACTATCAGTTGCCCACTTCCTAATCTTTGATGAGCAATACGATGCCAAATAATTTTATTGAACTTACTATGGAAGAGTGGGAAGCCACTTACAAGCCTATCGATAATCATCTTGATACTAATGCCTCCTTTGACGGTCTTATGTTTGAGACCTATGGTAGTGAGGTAGAGTTTGTTAAGTCTCAATCCCCTGACAAAATTTGGATGTTTGGAGACGGAGACGACGGTGGCCTATACATCTGGTCTGGCTGGGGATTTGTAAATAGACTAGGATACTTCATCACAGATGTGCCGTGCCCACCTGATACAAATATTCAGATAATGGTTGCAGAGCCTGACTTGACATGTGAACTATGCGATGAGATAATTGAAGAAGATGAACCCCACCAATGCGAGGAGAAGTAATGCCACTATACACAATCATAGCCAAAAGAGAAACTATCTATGAATTTAACTTTGAGGCCGAATCTGAAGAAGAAGCCATTGAAGAAGTGAATCGTATTGAACTCAATGAGGATGTTGAGGAATATGCATTCGATTGGTACCCACTAGAAATCACAGACATTGAAGAGGAAGAGGAGTTATCATAATGGGAGCCCGTATTAACTACGTATTTAAAGACTCAGACGCACATCCTGCAGTAGTACTCTACAGCCACTGGGGTGAGACAGAATGGCAACGGGACCTAGCAATGGCCCTGGAGCATTCAAAGCCTAGGTGGTCAGATGACTCATATGCTACACGTATGATGATTAGTTATCTTATTCAGGATTCCGTGCTAGAGGAGACAGGGTTTGGTATCTATGCAGTCAACGGTCCTAACTACGAACTAGGAGACATGACAGTCATTGTCGACCTACTACATAAAACTGTATACGAGCACGGCTCAGATGTTAAAGTAAACTGGGCTTCATTTGTAGCAGCATACGCACCAAGTTTAGTTGATCAGATCTAGGTATTGGGTCACCTAGATTAATAGGGTGGAAGGGGCAGGCGTGGGGCTTGCTCTTTCCCCCACTTTTTGATACAATGAATACAAGGGAGAACTATGCGTGTAAGTCGTAGAACAACAGAGGAAGAAAAGGTTGCCATGAAGTTAGGCAACATGGTATCTGACCTGCGTGTAGATTTGGAATTAGTCGGGGAATACTTGGCAAAATCCCAACCCCATGTAGTGTATAATCGTTTACAGGTAATAGCAGAGTCAGCCAAAGAAACTAAGGAAGGTACTAATTATGCTTACAACAACCTTTGAGAACAAGGCACTAATCTTAGGACAGTTATGGATTCACTACAAAGGAGATGACGAAATGTCAGACTTCTTTGAATACAATGACTTAGGCTTGCCACTTGCTTTTGCATTTGCCGAGGGTATCATTAACCACACACCAACACTAGAGCAATACATAAACGAAACATTTGATTTGTTGCTTGAAGGTTTGGATGTTGAGGATACAGGGTTTGAAACACTTGATGACTTAATGGGCGACGAGGACTAGGCTTTCCATTCTGGCCCTGCGGGGCTGGAACGGGGCGGTGCCTATTTCAAACCATCAAACCTTATTACGAACCAAACCATAATTTCCCCAAACCAGGACATTACGAACCAAACTTTATTTTCCCCAAACCTTATATCATATCAAACCAGGTTTGTCAAACCATGTTATAATTGTATTATGAGTCCTAAAAGCCATTTTGCAGATTATGCTAAAAGAGATCCAAAAGGATATAAAGCCTTCTCTGATAACATGTGGAATTCTTTTGTTACTGTTACTCATGCTATAGGTTTGTCTCATTTCTTTTCTTTTACCCCCGATTTTTTGCAGGGGTCAGATGAAGAGGCAAAGTCAGGACACTTCTCAGAGGGCGAAATCCCAGGGGATAAAGAGTTAAAGTACACACAATTAACCCTATGGTAATAACAAACCATATATCCTGGTTTCTAAATATTTTTAAATCTTTTTAAAATAAAACATTACGATTATCCACATTTTTCCCCAGATTTGTGGATTTTTTTATATGGTTTTAAGGTTTGACAAACCATTATATCTGTGGTATCATCCAAAATCGGGGTTTGAGGTTTGAAGGTTTGGGGTTTGAAGGTTTGGGGTTTGAAGGTTTTGTGATAGCCTGCAAAACCCGCCAGGGATTACGACGCCCTCTTTAAAAGTGCTCACTAACCCACTATCCTCCACTTTGCTCCACTTCTAGACTATTTATTTAAATAATCAGTAAGATTAATCTGTGGATAAACTTGTGGATAAGTTCATTTTTAATGCTTACTTACATGTGGATAACTGTTCATCTTGATGTGCTATCATAGACATATGACAACAATAATCGCTATAGCACTAACCTGGTATGCCACAAAGGTATACTATACAAAAAGTCTCACAATTAAAATGGTAGACAAAGATCCCACTATGGGCCATATCAAATGTTCAGGATGCTCTCAAACCATCTATACAAATAGAGATAACTTCAGAGTTCCATTCTACTGCATAGCCTGTGGATAACCATAAAACCGACGGTATCCACTCTTTCGTGAGATAAGGTATAATTAAACCATGACTGGACTTACATGCTCCATATGTGGAAATACCAACGCAACCCAAGTAACTACCTCTGGCACATACTGTGTATCCTGCTATGCCAGATACCATAGGAGCAACAATGCTTGATGTCCTATGCTTTGACTGTGGGGTTATGTTCCAAGTACCCTATCAAACCAAGAACCCTACAAAGTCTTGCCCTAAGTGCTATAAGGTATTGTAGTACTAGGGATTATGATCCTTTCTTGACATCCCCCGCAAAATCTGAGATACTTGGTTTATGAGATGTAAAGCCCTTACCAAAAAGAAAACCCCTTGCAGCATAGATGTTGAGGATTTTCGCAAAAATGGTTTGTGCCATGTCCATGACCCTAATGGAAAGTTTAAGATACAGCAACGAAATAAGGGATGGCAAGACCATACAGTCATTGGTGAATGTGACCATAAATGGTATATGCGTGATGTAGGCATTCAATGTAGCAAGTGCTTTGAGGTTTGGTCAAACCCTGATGTATCCTAACTGTGGAACCTATGCTGGCTATCGCAAACACCATAACCATAAGACTAAACCATGTGTTGAGTGTTTGAAAGCGTCCAGTGTCTATAATAGATTACGATATGCCAAAAATAATCGCCGTTCTGTGACAGCCAAATATCGTGCTTCAAACCTTGATAAGGTAAGAGATAGAGAACGATCTAAAAACAGAAGACGCAGAGCAAAGATTACGAACGACTATAACGAACTCCAGGTTATATCTGTTTATGGGATTGATTGTTATATATGTGGTTTAGAGATTGATTTTATGGCTCCCCGAAAATGTGGGGTCAATGGTTGGGAGCAAGGTTTGCATATTGACCATGTTGTTCCTATTGCAAAGGGTGGCTCAGACACATTGGAAAATGTTAGACCAGCACATGGTTTGTGCAATTTAAGGAAATGGGCAAATGAAGGATAGTAACCACTATTGCCCTTTTAGGGCATAGGGAGGTTTATTACTTCTATTTTGCGCCGAACTTTAAAGACTTTACAACTTTTCGCCGAATGGTATAATTAAATAATGGATAACCTTGACGACTATAAGCCAAACACGAAGATCAAGAAACCAACCTCAGAGTACTCCATTGTCACAATTCCAAGATCAGGGTCTCACTATCTTCAGAATAGGATTGAGCAGCATACAGGGATATATGTTAAAAAAAGTCATGAGTTACAGAATAATAAAATGATAACGATAGTAAGAGATCCAGTAGACTTTTTGTCTTCTTATGTTGCTATGGATGCTATTTATTATAAAAATGGCAGTATTGAAGATTTTTTATCTGAACCCAGGAAGTACTGCTTTTCTGATTGGTTTACTCAAAATGATATGGATATCGTTGATAATTTTGACATTATAGTAAAGTATGAATCTTTAATAAATTCTCCATTTGAAACAGTAAAAAAAATAGCAGAAAAAATGTCAATTGATATAATTGAAGATAGATATAAAAGTAATTTGGTAGATAAGCCATATAGAAACCATGTAGTATCTAGTAAAAATATCAAAGAATATGAAAAAATAAGGGAGATAGTAAAAGAACAAGATCTTTCAAGGACTTACGAAATTTACAATAGTTTCTTAGAAAAGGCAATATAGCATTAATCCAAGGCTATAGTCATGCCAACTTAGTAGATCAGGTTATAGTGTATAATGGTTATATGGCATACATGATAAATAACAAGCCCGTCGGCAATAATCCTGAAGCAATTGAAAGAACTGAGTCGTATCATAAATTTTTAAATAAACTGGGCAACTCTACAAAAAACATTGTGACTATTTCTAATTTCTTAAAAGAAGAGGAAATATCTTATTTGATGGAAGGACTAGAAGAAAGAGCCTCTCATCGTTTTGTTTCTCAAAAAGGTCCTAATGGAGAACCATTAACCTATATGCATAAGTATGATGGTCTACCTGATAAGTATAACCTTATAAGTAGAGTTAAAGATGAAATTGAAAAAGCATATAAACTAGGGGATATCAAGATAGCAGAAAAAGAAGACTTTTTGGGTGTTGTTCACTGGGAGACTGGATCTTATTTAAATACTCATGTAGATGACCTTGGTTATGTAACAGAGAATCACTTGCCAATTATTATTTATTTAAATGATAACTATGAGGGTGGAGAGATTAAATTTGAAACGCACAATCTTTCTATTAAACCAAAGACTGGCGATTTAGTTATATTCCCTGGAAATATGCATTACGCTCATGAAGTTACAAAGATTTTATCTGGAGACAGATACACCTTGCCTATTTGGTTTACGGTAGTGTAAAAATGAACGATGAAATAAAAAAAAGAAAACTGCTAGATGGTTCTGAGGTTAATGATTACGACCATCCAATTGATCTAATACTACATACAAAAGCACCAGGTAAGTGGAAGTTAATTGATCTTGAAACAGGACAAGAATACCTTGGTTCAGAAATATCACATGAAAGTTTTGCAGAAATACTAAGAAGCAAAGTTTCCTATTCAAAGATAGGTTCTTGGTTTAAAACTAAAGGAAGAATAAATAACAATGGAAAATAACAATAAGCCTATAACATTTCACTGGATGTGGAGAAGACACTGGCAGATAAACGACAGCATTGAAAACCTAGACCTTCAGGGAATTCTTGGCATGGCACAAGAATTAGATGGAGCCAATGTGAAATCTGTTTTGCTTCCATACGGCCCAGGAGGTATTGATTTTTCATTAGTTATAAAAGAGGCATTAGAAAAAACAAATCAACTAATAATGACAATTGCACTACCAGCATACGGAACAAGTCCTGACTATGCTGCTAAGATTGTTGATACCTTAAATAAGTTTGCACCTGGAAGAATTGGTGTAAACCTTGTTTCTGGAAGATGGGGAGATGAAGGAAACGATAAGTCTGAGAAAATAGTTATAGATCATTACATGCACGACCCATCACTTATCGATACTCTTGCAAAAAGAGTTGCTATCTCTGCAGTTTGGATGGACAAGTTTATGGATTTGATGGATGCTCATCAGCACAAAACCCATATGGCAGTTGTTGGCTCGTCAGATACAACAATTGGAATAGCAAACAAACATTGTGAATATATTTATGTTGATGATAATCTATTGTTTAGAGACCAGTTTAAAAAGATTGATCTAGATAAGGTAAAGCCAATAGTTATTATTGACCCACTTATTACGACCCATCCAGACGATGAAAAGCATGTTAAGTATGACAAGAATGCCCCAGTTAGACAGCAGAATCATTTAATAAAGGGAAAATTGGTTGATGTTGTTGCACAAATAAGAAATCTATCTCAGCAATTTGGAATTTATGATTTTATGATTCATACTGATCAAGAAGATATTAGCAAGTTGTTGGATATGGTAAAAAACTTTAATGATATTGTGGTGCCTGAAGGAAATGTCATTGGTTATTCTGACCTAACAGTACAAAACTTTAATAATATTGGAAGTAATCCTAACAACATAAAAGTGTTTGAGAATTATCTAAGCAAAGAAGAGTGTGAACATATTATAGGACTTATAAATAGTACAGAAACAAGCAATAATCGTCCTTTGCAACCAGACAGTTTTGGAAATCCTACGCTATCCTTATTGTATTATGATTCACTTACCTATTCAGAAAAATATATACCTGGTATTCAGTCTATCGTAGAAAAAGAATTTGGTGTAAAACTAAAGCCAAGAAATTCTCGTTTTGCTCAATGGGTTCATAATAATAGTCCAACTATACCAATAGATGACATGGGTCACAAAGACTCAAATCATATGGCAGGTTGGGTTTATTTAAATGATGATTATGATGGTGGAGGTTTGTCATTTATTAATCAGGGATTATCACTTAAGCCAAAGGCTGGTGATTTGGTTATATTCCCTGGAAATCCTCACTATTGGTATCATGTAGGACCAGCAAATGGTTCAAGATATATAATGCCAATCTGGTTTGATTTTGTTTGATGGTATAATAATTAAATGAAAAAGTCTAAATGTTTTTTTTGTGATAAGGATGCAACACATTACGACATAGTAGTAAACCACGCCGACTATGTAGTAGCAGATGTTTGCTTAGATCATCTTTCCATGGGCCTTGTATCGTAATATGTCCGATATAGCAATTGTCACATACCCTAGATCTGGTGCAAACTATTTATCAAACCTACTGCTAAATAACTTCAGGCAAGAGATAAACTATTTTCATATTCCTGAGAACCCTGATCGCTTTATTATAACTGTTGTACGAGATCCTTTTGAATCAATTCACTCTCATGTTACTATGAGAAGGCATTATCATCCAAATGAAGAATATAGCAAAAGATATAATAATGAGTACAAAGATATGTACAATTTTTTATATGAAAATGCAAGTATTATTATTAAATATGAAGACCTAATAGCGTTTCCAGAAAAAGTATTGTTAAAAATTTCTAATGATCTTCAATTTCAAGTAAATCCATTAGACATTTATGTGCCTGTAACAGCAGACAACAGAGAAAATACATACTTAAGATCAAGCAAAACCTCTTCAGAATACAAGAAGGAACATTTTAAAATGGAAGACATTTTAGATTGTTATGAATCATACAAAAAATTGTTATCAAAAGCATTTGACTTGACCAAACCCTGACTTTGGTGTATACTGAATATATGATTCAATGGATTACTGATTACGCACACTGGGTACTTGCCTGCATAGGTGTGTCTGGTATTTACTTTGTAGGCAAGAAAACTCTTTGGGGATGGTTTGTTTTATTGTTCAATGAGTGTTTGTGGATAGCCTATGCTTTAGTAACGGACCAATATGGTTTTATCTTTGCAGCAGTAGCCTATGGTGCTGTGTACATTAGATCTTATCTTCACTGGAGGAGAGATGCTTAAGCATTACGATATCCCTGATCCTTTCCAAACCTTTGTAGCCAAGAAGTATTCTAATGCCAAAGGATATGTTCATGACTTCTTTACTGGTGAATGGTCTTATAAGTGTGCTTGTAATGAGATGCTTTATGCTCCATCCCGCAAAATTATGACAAAGATTAGATTATTTCACACACGCAACGAATGTCTTGGAGGATGGTAATGGAATTAGGACAAATGCTACTTAGCAATACTCCCGTACAGACTTATGATGCTAATTGGGCTACAGAAGGTCTTAATTTAATTGCAGAAGTTATTGCTGAGTACCGTGGAGATAAATATGGCAAGTATGGCTACTCAAACCTTCTAACATCAAACTCTGGCGATCCAGAATTTATTAATGATGTATTTGAGATGCGTACTTATTGCTGGTGTGATTCAGGATGGGAAGAATATGAGGGTCCCCATCCAGATGGATGCCCACCAAATTTTGTGTACAAGAAAAATGGTTTAGTTATTACTTGGTATAAGCATGCCAATCGTGGTATAACTGCGAATATGAAATATCCAGGGGCTAAGAATTGGTCTAAGGCTGTAATGACATGCATTGAGAGCATCAAGTAATGCCTATCCATGTTCCTATCTATGTTAACCAAACTTTAATTAAAACTTACACCATTGGAAGAGTCTCAGGGGATACAAACCCTGACTCTATCAATACTTATTTAATTACAGAAGATGACTTTCCTTGGGAGACTGGTCAAATGTTTAATCATAGGTATGGAGACAGCATTGAGACTTGCGTAACTAAGGGTCTTAGTGCTATGATTAATACATGAAAATAGGTCCATATACATTACGCAAACCATGGGTTAAGTATGTTAACCTTGAATTAGATATTGATGAGCAACTAACACGAGCAATAATGAATTCAATTAGATCAGATATTGTAGCAGATATTATCTCTTTAGATCTTTGTGATATAGATTGTGATGTGATTCACTACCTTGAAAAAACGGCAAGAGCATGAGATATTTTACAAAGGGCTGGATAAAGTATGGTGTCTGTGATGGCTGGGGTTTTGCAATTGAGTTCTATCCAAGAGAAAGATTTCTTAGCATTACTTTTATACATTGGTATTTAATTATTGAAAGGAATTATAGATGAGTGCAGACAACTATTATTTAGTTAGAAAACATCCAGCAGGTGGATTTACATATGTTATGGGGTTTGCTTCAGATGTAGATGATGATGGTGAAGAGATTATTCCAGAGGCTACTCTTGACGATCCCCGCTTTGATACCAAGGAAGATGCAATGAATGCATGTATCCATAAGTATTCAGAGTATGGACATGATTACCACTGGGAGACATGCGATAACCATAATGTTGAATTTTTATGGTGTGATCAATGCGGAGACTGTGATGAATATTGTGAAGAATGCGATTACTTTAAGGGGCATTTATAATGACTGATAGATTACAGAAAAAGATTAACGATAAGCAAATACACTTTATTGAAGATGGAATACCAAGTCGGTGGGATGAGAAATCAATGACACACGATGAATTGCTAACTTTACTTTATGCTAAGTCAGATAGTGATGAAGTTCACGCCCTTTGTGCAGTAGTAGAATTGCATCACGAACATACCTCTGGCTCAGGTGATATTTATTGCTACAACTGCCAACAAAAATACCCTTGTTTGACTATTAAGGCTATTGAGAAGGAGTTAGGATGACAATTAGTTGCCAAGCAAAACCCTGCGAACTAGATTCTATTCCTTTGATGAACTTCTGTGAGGGTCATCAAGAATGGGCAGAGGCTATTGAATTTCAAGCCTTTGATAAAGGCGAGCAAACTGGCTATCGTAATGCAGAATACATTTGGCGTAAAGAAATTGCAAAGCAAATGCGAGAAGGATTTCCTCATCCATCCGAAGAAGCAAAATCCTGGGCATATGCCTATGCAGAATTAATTGAGAAGGAGTTGGGATGATACCTTCTATTGAATCTATTAGTTTTAATATTGGTAAGCCTAAGCGTAAGAAAAAAGATGAACTTGAGTTTACCGTCAAAAAACAGGGAGAAGAGGTTTGGCTATACTGTAAGGTATGCGAATCAAGTTATTCTTACGATATGTTTGAAAATGACAAAGAACATTTTTTAAAAATACATAATTTTTATCATAGAAAAGTTGCAGAAAAGGGTAAATAATGACACATGATGAACTACTAAAAAAAGTACAAACAGATCACGAAATAACTAAGTATTTAAATCATGGTGTAATTAACGGTGATATAACAATCAATACAGCAAGACAACATTGGTTTCAAAGCAATGCACTTCTTGCAGTAGTGGAATTACATAAGCCTGTTATGCAATGGAGTGGAGGCTATGACGGAGAAGACAATCCATTATATGCAGAGCAGTGCAGTGATTGTTCAGGCAATGGTTTTACACAAGAATATCCCTGCCCAACTATCAGATCTATTGAAAAGGAGTTAGCATAATGATAAATAAAGATGAAAACACATTTAACGGTTTAATTAATTCAGGAGTCTTTAATGCAGATAACAAACTAAACGTAGTTGCTGGAGATGTTAATACATGCCATAAGTGTTTAAAGGTATATCCATATGGTAGAGATCACTGGTGTGAAGATGGAACTGTAATAGCACAAAGTAACATTGCTATGGTTCAAGATTGGAGTCCACAAGGACATTCAACTGAGGCTTATTGGCGTAAGCGTATTGCTGAAGAGCAGAAGTTAGAAAAGATTAGAGAACTTGCCAAGAGTTTAGCAGATACTGACTACCGTGGAAATCCTCCAGTAGAGCATTATATTGCTAAAAAAATTCTTGACATCTTGGACAACTAAGGAAGTTGTATGAAAATTAATCGTGGCAAACAAGTTGCAAGTTACTCTATTGGATTCTATGCACATAACTGGGCTTACCCTATTGACAATGAATGGGAAGTTGGGCTATACTTGTTTAAGTGGTATATAGGAGTGGAGTTATTTAAATGATACATGATAAAGATTTAACAAAAGGAATGCTTAAGGGGGTGGCAGTTACTGCTTTGATCTCGCCAGTATTTGGTATTAGTTTTATAGTTTTATTAGCATTTCCCATTACCTGGGCAATTTTTCAAGGTATTTATAACTTAGAAAGAGTAGATAATGACACACAATGAATTACCATTTCCTACTGTATTTCAATGCCTTCACATTTTTAAGCGTTCAAATTGTGCTGGGTGTTACCCACCTCAGTATCAGTTCAACTATGAAACCCCAGTAGATTTACCACCACCATCATCAGGTTGGAGTTTGTAATGAAATACGAATATTATTCACCACCTATGGGATATGATGGGATTGTTGCTACTCAGGGAGAAATTATTAAAGAATATATTATTGGAGAATGGCAGGGTGATTATGTATACCTGCTAAAAAATGGTGAAAAGTTTGGCTTTACTGTTATTGGATATGGATCATGTTCTGGCTGTGATGTCCTGCAAGGCTGTGAAAATGATGAAGAGTTTAATGAATTAAAAGAAGATGTCATTAAAGGAATTTTTTGGGGAACTGCAGAAGAAGTAAGAGATTATATTACTAATAATAATGCTAATCGTTGGTACTACACTGAGCATGACTGGAAGACTATTAGACGAGAACTAAAAGCAGAATTGAGAAAGGCTTAAAATGAAAGCAACAGTTTACAAATCAAATGAATACATGGGTTGGTTTTGGAGAATTAATGACAAGAGTGGAACTGTAGGATGGTATGCACTTACCAAATGGGGTGCAATTTGGTCTGCAAAACGGTATATGAAAAGAGCACAAAGATCAGCACCAAGTTTTGAGATAGAACTATGAAACAGCGTAAAGAAACATATTCACAAATTGAACCACCTGCTGAATTAATCAGGGTAAAAATTGAGAAGGACTGGAGATATGGCAAGCATGCTATGTTTTGGGAAGTTCAACAGTTTAATCAAGAACTATCTAATCGCTACAATGAAGTTTACTATAGCAGGATGGGTAGGGGTGGGCTTGCCTATACAAAACTTGGTCTTAAATTTGCAGTGTGGAAGAAGTTAAGAAAAATGAAACACGGTTCCTCTACTAATTATTACAATACTAAACTAAATCATATTAAGGAATCAGAATGAATGAAGCAGAGTTTGACCAAGAGTTTGATGTTGAAGACATTACGAATGCAATAGTTAATCAGGCTAAGGCTGATGTTAAATCTAAGTTTGGCAATAAGAAACGGCATAGACAATGAAGAACGAATGCTTGAAGTGTGAGATGTCAAAAAAAGATCCTTTATTTTGGGAAACTCATCAGACTATGAGTGATGGGCAGGTGTGGTGTGCCAAGAGAGCCTAAGATTACTAAGATGGATTGGAGAGCCTTGGGCTACTGGCCTGTCTACAAAGATGGAAAGAAAGTATGGGAAAAAGATGAGAAGGAACAAACTAAATGAGTTTAGATGAAATAATGTTAAGAGAAGAGATTGCAAGGGCTATTGAAGCCATTGATCTTGGAGAAGACAACGCACAACTAAACGGATTGGGAATGCGTATGCTTGCAGCAAAGGTTGCAAGAGGAGAAGAGAGTATGTTTGAGAGACAGGTAGATTTTGAATGATTAGTTTATTTTTTTTATTGCCAGCATTTATTGCGGGCTACGTAACATGTTATTTTATTATGACATACAAAGTAAATCAAGACTAATAAAGACTCATAATAACTTCTATGGCCTTGTGATATAATTAATTATGAAATTTTTAACAAGAGATATTCTTTCTTTTTATAAATTAGAAAAAGAAAATGATTGGTACTTAAACAAATTTTTTTCAGATACAACACATGTTGGATTCTATGGGCCATTTCGAAAAAATCCTGTTCATTCAGAGCGTATTAGTAAAGGAAATTCTTTAGAAACAATTGATGAGGAAAATACATACGAAATAAACTCTATTGGTTGCAGAGGAGAGATTGACGAAAATTCAGACATAATTGCATCTGGTTGCTCTATAACATTTGGTATTGGTGTTCCAGAATTAGGTAGGTGGACAAACCTTTTAAGCAAAAAAATTAATAAAAGTGTTACTAACTTAGGAAATCCTGGAGGATCAGTAAAAAGTATTTGCACTAACATAATTCAATACTGTTTAAATACTAAAATGCCAAAAGAAATTTTTTGTTTATTTCCAGATTTTTTTAGAAGTATGGTTGTGGTAGATAAAGAATTTTATAAATCAAGAGTTGTCAGAGGAGATATTGGAACAAAAGATAAACTAGAATATATTTTTTGTAACCCAGTAATAATTAAAGACAAAAAGTCAATCTTTATGGAAATAGAAAATCAAAAATACATAGAGGATTCAGTCTCTCCACACCAACTAATATTAGACTCTGTTAATTTTATTTATATTTTAGAAGCATTTTGTTTAGCAAACAACATAAAACTATATTGGACAACCTGGAACGCTCCAAGTTCTTATATTTTAGAAGAATTAGGCAAAATAGAAAATTTTAAATTAAAAAATTTTACAACATTTTATACTGCTGGTGACAGTTTTGATGGTCCTGGATCATTTATAAGCAATATGTGCAATTCAGGTGCTCATGAACACGAGTTCAGAGATCATCCATCTTGGAACCAAGGTTCTGACTACTATTTTATTGATGGTAAAAAAAGTACTGAATATTCTCATCCAGGAATACATGTTCAAGAACACTTTGCAGATTTTTTTTACAATCTATATAATGAAAAACAAGTATAAAGAGTATACTTAAGATATGAAACCAACAGCACATATATATGATATAGATGGCACTCTAGCCAATGTAGATGCATACCTTCATTATGTTCGTGGCTCTAATAGGGATTACAACGCCTTCCATGAGGCCTCTATTGATGCCCTGCCAAATATAGATGTTGTTGAAATGCTTAATAATTCTGTCAGTGATGGACACTGTATTTTAGTTGTAACATCTCGCAAAGAAAAATATCGTGGGCTAACTTCTATGTGGCTTGCCAAAAACAATATAAGATCTCATGCATTATTTATGAGGGCAGACAATGATAATAGACCAGACTATGAAGTAAAAAAAGATATTCTTGATAAGATAAGTAGTTTATGGGACGTAACTTATGCTGTTGATGATAATCCTAATGTAATAAAATTATGGAAAGATCACGAGATTCTCACAACAAAAATAGGAACATGGGATGGGGATAAGAGTTGACACACAGTATGGAGAATGGTATGATTAGTACATGAAAAAGACAAACAATAAAGTCTCTCAACATAAGATCAAGAGAGCAGCAAAGAACAAGAAAAGAACACAAGCAAAGCCACATCTTTCAAGGTTTGAGCGCAGACAGCAAAGGATCAGAGAAGAAATTGTTCTTGGGTCATTGCGGTCAGTGCCTAACTAGAACTGGAGATAGTCGTGATTGATTACGATAAACTAAAAAAGATACCAGATGAAATAAAGCATGCGATCATTAAAGAGCATATGAAAACCTACTATCATTGGACGGTTGGAATTCTTTGTTTCTTAATAGGAACATTCTTTGGTTTATTAATTAAATAAGGTCTAGCACCAGTAGCCAAGTTGGTTAAGGCACCGAACTCATAATTCGGCTATTCGTAGGTTCAAGTCCTACCTGGTGTACTACACATCTGTAACTCAGTTGGTTAGAGTACCTGCCTTATATGCAGAGAGCCGAAGGTTCAAGTCCTTCCAGATGTACTGGACCTCTGTAACTCAGCGGAAGAGTAGCGGACTTCTAATCCGTTTGTCGCAGGTTCGATTCCTGCCAGGGGTGCGTGGTATAATTGAAGTAAACGAGAGAAAGAGATACATGATGAGCGAAGAAAAATGTCCAGTAACTGGCAAATCATCTAGCAAGGATGCAACAACAAACAAGGACTGGTGGACTAATCAGTTAGACCTATCGGGGTTGAGAAAGCATTCAGAGAAGTCTGACCCTATGCCAGATGGATTTGACTATGCTAATGAGTTTAATAGTTTAGATCTTGATGCTGTTAAGAATGATATTAACACACTTCTAACTACCTCGCAAGATTGGTGGCCTGCAGACTATGGTAACTATGGTCCATTCTTTATTCGTATGGCATGGCACAGTGCTGGTACATACAGAGTAACTGATGGTCGTGGTGGTGCAGGTGAAGGACTACACAGATTTGCTCCACAAAATTCTTGGCCAGATAATGGTAACTTAGATAAGGCTCGTAGACTTCTTTGGCCAATTAAGCAAAAGTACGGCAAGAAGATTTCATGGGCAGACCTAATGATTCTTGCAGGTAACGTTGCTCTTGAGAACATGGGCTTTAAGACATTTGGTTTTGCTGGTGGTCGTGCAGATGTTTGGGAATCAGATGATTCCTACTGGGGTACAGAAAAAGAATGGCTTGCAGATAACCGTTATAGCGGAGACCGTGAGTTAGAAAACCCGCTTGCTGCAGTGCAGATGGGATTGATCTATGTAAACCCTGAAGGACCTAATGGAAATCCTGATCCAGTTCTTTCTGCACGAGATATTCGTGAAACCTTTGCTCGCATGGCGATGAATGATGAAGAAACCGTTGCACTTATTGCTGGTGGACACGCATTTGGTAAGGCGCATGGGGCTGGAGATCCTTCACACGTTGGTCCTAATCCAGAGGCTGCTCAACTTGAAGAACTTGGTCTTGGATGGAAGAATTCATTTGGCAAGGGTAATGCAGAACATACAATCACAAGTGGTATTGAAGGTGCCTGGACTGCAACTCCAACTAAATGGGATAACTCATACCTTAAGTTATTGTTTAAGTATGATTGGTCACAAACAAAGTCTCCTGCTGGTGCAACTCAATGGATTCCAACAGATGAGTCTGCTGCTAACTTAGTTCCAGATGCACACGTTGAGGGCAAGTTTCATGCTCCAGTTATGACAACAGCAGACCTTGCATTGAGATTTGACCCTGAGTATGAGAAGATTTCACGCAGATTCCTTGAGGACTTTGACTACTTCTCAGACCAGTTTGCTCGTGCTTGGTTTAAGTTAACACATAGAGATATGGGCCCTATTGCAAGATATCTTGGTAAGGAAGTTCCATCAGAAGAACTTATCTGGCAAGATCCAGTCGGTAAGCCTACAAGAGATAGTCTTACACAAGAAGATGTAGATGCAATTAAAGAAAAAATTATGTCATCTGGTTTATCTGTTTCTGATTTGACAACTACTGCATGGGCTTCTGCATCAACATTCCGTAAGACAGACAAGCGTGGTGGTGCTAACGGTGCAAGAATTGTTCTTGCTCCACAGAATACATGGGAAGTAAATGACCATGAAGCAATTAACAGAGTTGTGTCTGTTTTAAATGAAATAAAATCTGAATTTGATGTATCTCTTGCAGACCTAATTGTTTTTGCTGGTTTGGTTGGAGTTCAACTTGCTGCACATAATTCTGACATTGGTGTAGTTATTAATGCAAAGTTTAGTCGTGGAGATGCAACTCAAGAGCAAACAGATTCTGAATCATTTGCAGTTCTTGAACCAAAGTTTGACGCTTTCCGCAACTATATTCATCCAAGTATCACTGCTCCAGAAGAGGTTCTTTTGGTAGAAAAGTCTAATTTATTAGGATTAACTCCAGTAGAAATGGTTCTGCTATTGTCTGGAATAAGAATGCTGGATAATGGAAAGTTAGACAATAGTTATTTAGTTAAATTACTTTCATATACAAATGCATATCAGGCAGTGGGTATCCCTCGTGTAGATCTCGTACTTGCATCTAACTCAGAACTCAGAGCAATTGCTGAAGTATATGCATCAGACGATGCTAAGGAAAAGTTTGTTCATGATTTTGTTTCTGCATGGACAAAGGTAATGAATGCTGATCTATTTTAAAGGAGAAAAGTAAATGAGAAGCGCAATATTTTATTTATTACACTCAACAGCAATTGTTGGCTTAATGATTGGCTCATATGTTTATGGGTTTAAGCAAGCAGCAAGCAATGCAAAAGAAAAGATGTTTGGTTTTACAAAGCGAAAGTAATTAATAGTCCTGGGTATGACTTAAAACTACCCAACATTATTTTTTAGGATGCTTTACTTCATATGGTGCGATCTTAGACTTGACTCGACCATCTTTATATAGTCTAACAATCCATCCATCTTTAATCTGAATAGGGTTAAATGCTGATGCTTTTTTCTTTGGCATTATAGTGAATGTCTTTCTGTTTTGTTTCTTGTATAATCTTTTCCAAAGTCAGCAAACAAAGCCTTATCCTTTTCACGATTTACAATTCCTCTTGACCATGAGAAACCTGCATCTCCACCCCATGCTAACCACATGATGTATCCGTTAGAAGGATTTGCTGTATTACCCCAGTCCTTACCCTTCTTGTCTACTTCATGGCGTGAGAAGTATGAGTACATTCTCTTAACAGTGCTAAGAGATAGTGACTCTCCTCTTGCTAACTGCCCTGCACGAGTCCAGCCAACTGCAGTTCCTGCACCATTAGCCTTTCCATCTTCCTTAAACTTAATTGCTCTACGAGCAGCAGATCTTGCTCCTGCTGGTGGTGAGTATCCATCAGCCTTTGATACTGTGTCTGTATCGTATTCAACTGTGTCGTCATCTTCAAATAAATCATCTGCTTTTGCAGCAGGAACACAATTAGGAACCATCTTTCCATTATCTCCTGGCTTCATGCCACGCTGAACATAACCATCCCAGCAAGGTGCTTGCTTTAAAATATTTCCTGAGCAACACTCTGACTTACCAACAGATGAATCATACATTGCCATCTCAACTTCAGAATCAGTTCCAGGCATTGGAGAACATACAGGACAGTTTTCACAATCAACATTTAATGCTTCGCATGTAGGACATCCACAATCTTTATATCCATTTGACACTACTTCTATTTCCAGTGCAAGTGGCTCAATCTTAGTAACCATCTTTGATTCTGCACCAACTAGATATTCTGATTCTTGCCAGATACCCTCATCTTCTTCAAGTTCAAGTGTACGAACAAGTACTGCTGGATTTTCTGCTGATGCCTCAATTGCATAATCGGATGTAGCAATTCCAAGCATTCCTTCAGTCATTACATACTGCACAATTCCTACATGAGTTTCATCTTCACATACAACAATAACAAAGTCACCTTCAGCAACCATGTCTTTTAAAATAGTTGTTGATTCGATTGACTTAGCAGCACGATACTTCTTTTTCTTTTTCTTTCCTGCTGGCATTACTGCAGGCTTAGCCATTCCAACTGTTGGGTTAATAGAGTCAGAAGGGTTTTCTGGGTTTGGTGATGTTGCTATTGATGCTTCACTCTTGTATAAACTTGTCATTATTCTTCTCCAATTGGTTTGATTGATGCAGATAGCATCCAATGCCATCTTTGATGCTGGTCCATGCGTTCTGCAAAGAAGTTTGCAAGTGCATGTTGTCTATTTGCTGTAGCCATCTCAACTGCATCAGTTAGTTTTGCAAGTACCATATCATTTGCCATAAGCAGGTCGGCAGACATCATCATTGGATCAGATGTTACATCTGGCTCACCAACCTCATTGAGTTCTATAAATCTAGACAATTTAAATGGTGCATAAGCATCTAATTTACGAAGCCATTCTGCATATGTATCTGTTGCTGACTCATAGTCTGCATAAATGTCCCCAAAAAAATCGTGGAACTGTGGGAAGTCATCGCCTTCTACATTCCAGTGGTAGCCATGAGCCTTAAGTTTAAGGGTAATGTTATCTGCAAGTAGGACCTTTAGTAGGTTGATCAATTCTTCCATCTAACCATTATATCATGGTGTTATCCAGCAAGACGATTATGAGTCCTTATCCTATGGCAGTTAGCGCAAACCACCTCACATTTTTCTATCTCTTTCTTAATAGCCTTCCAAGAAAACCCGTCATGGATCATCCTTGATATGTTGTATTTCTTATCTCTTATGTGATCAAAGTCTAGGATTATATGATTACCAACACCACAGTCTACACAGCCAGAATCCTCTTTTATCTTAGCAAGCATCTTTTTATACTGCTGCTTATTATAATGGTCTAACTCTTTGTCAGTCATTGATACCATTATACCGTCAAATATTAGGCCCCACACAGGCAATTCACCTGACTTGCGCCACGGTCTCTATCCAATGGGTAACTATGCCATCTCTAAGGTCCTGTGTGGGACAATTCTATTGTAGCATAGGAAATGAGCAGTTTATAGACGACTGCTCAGGTCTATCAGCCACGACCATCAGCCTGCTGACTCTCTTTTAATCGAGTATCCGTTGTAAAACCTATTAAGTCTTATATCGGAATTTGTTATATTATACTATTGAATTTCAATAGTTTTTGGTAGTTTATCTTCTGGGATCTGCTTTTCAAGTTTGATATCTAGGATACCATCTTTAAATTCAGCCCCGACAACTTCGACAAACTCAGGAAGGGTAAAGATATCAGTGAACTTACGAGCAGCAATGCCCTTATGTAGATACTCCGCACCCTCTGGCAACTCAGGATCCTGCTTCTCGCCCTTAATTGTAAGTTTGCGATTGTCTAGCGATACTGAGACATCATCCTTAGAAAACCCAGCCAAAGCAAATGAAAGAATATACTCTGTATCATTTAGTTTGATCTGGTTATAAGGTGGATAGTTTGTTGTTGTTGTTACCTTCTGTAGGTTTGAGAAGGTATTAAAAAATGGATCATTAAAAAGATCCAGTGCTGTTGTTACCATATTATTCCCCTTTCAAGCGAATAAGTTAATTTACCCCCCTTTTGGGCAGGCATTAATATTATATCACAGGTTCATCAGAAAAGGCTATACTTATTGAATGTCTTGGTCCTACAGACTCAACACTATGTAGCAACCCTTTTGGTATAAATGCTAAATCTCCTGGGTTTAATATAATTGCATCAGTCAAATTGTTTGAATCATCAAAAAGCCTCCATAGGCTTTGACCTCCGCCTTGAACAAAAACTCTATTTTCTTTGTCAAAATGAACTTTAGATTCCCAAGGGTCTCCGTCCATTCCATGATCTCTAATAGTAATGTGCTCTGGAATTTTTTTAGGATTGTCTTCAAGAAACTTATTAAACAAATTTAAACAGTCTGGATCACTAATAATATTATTATTTCTATTTATAAAGTGTACTATGATCATACCAAAAAGCGGGTATCCTTTATAAATTTGACCAATACTATCTAGTACATTTTTATAATAACGAAATATTATGTCTCTTTCTTGTGCTTGAAATGATCCAAAAGAGATATATACAACATTTTTGTCTAAGTCATATACCTCACTTATGTCTGACCAAGAAAGAGTGTCTGGCATAAAATTTCTTGATATGTGAATCTTTTTTTGTTGTGTTGCTAAAACTATATCATTTTTTGTTATTTTGTTCATACTTAAATTATAGCATAGAAAATGAGCAGTTTATGGACCACTATCCAACCCTGCTTGTCACTGTAAATACCCTGATAAATCTCCAATATTAAGCATGCTTTATAAAACCTGCCAAAGTCTCAATTGGAATAGTGTCTACCTACCTATACTTTAGATGATATACTTATATATATGATAAATAAAAAATGGTCTCAAGGAAAAGAAGTAATGAGTCCTATCGCCTACAATGAAGAAAAAGTGCATGATTGGGATCAAATCGAAATAGCAATACCTATATCTCAAAATCAATTAAATGGTGCAAGGCTATTTAATTCAAAATATGAATATGCAAAAACATTAAATAAGAATATATCATATCTAGAAGTAGGTGTTGGCTATGGTGAGTCTGCTAAAATGTTTATAGACACAACAAATGCTAAAAGTGCAGACCTAATAGATCTATATGATAATGCTCAGGGAGTTAGACATCCAGGTGGAATTGGTCCAAAAGATACCTCAATAACGCATGAAGAATACATAAAGGATAAGTTTTCTTACCATCCCAATATAAAGACAATAAAAGGAGATGCAAGGAATATTATTTTTACTTTAAAAGATAATTATGATCTTATTCTTTTTGACTCAATATCAAATAGACTTATAGTAAGGAATGCTCTAAAATATTGCTCTAAAATAGTTAATATTGGTGGTGTTATTGGATTTACTTCTTACATCAATTATGATTCCATCAACTACAACATGCCTGTAGGAATATATCAAAGCGTAAATGAGTTTTTACATTTTAACAATAACTGGTCTGTTGATGGGGTAGTGCTAAATGATCTTGGGTTCCATGAGATATATATAAAAAGAAATTCATAATAAAATATCTTGGCATAGAAAAACAGGCCTGTCAAATAACAAGCCTGTCAATCTATAGTAAAATTACTTTACTTGGCTGTTTGTTCTTCCGCCACCTGATGACTTCTTTGCAGGAGCCTTCTTTGCGGTCTTCTTAACAACCTTTGCAGATTTAACTGCCTTATCAACCTCTTCAACTGAAGGCATTCTTCCGAATGCTGTGTCGTTAGGGTTTGCTGCTCTCAATACAACTGGTACAAGTGCACCAAGTAGTGAGTATGCTAGTGTCTGCGGATCTGTTACACCAGATGCATATAGCGCTGTTGCTGCACCAAGAACTGATCTTCCGTATGACGCTAGAACTGCTTTAATTTGTTCGTTCATTTTTTCCTCCTAGGATATTACTTTGTTAATTCTGTATAATGATTTATACAGACATCTCTGGTTTGTGTTTCATTGCTATATAATTTTTCTGCTTCAAGTTCACAACCAATTATATGGCAAGAGTAAAATGCATTATATGCAAGTTCTTCATATGATTTAAACTTTATCATCTGATTAGACCTTTTAATGGCCTTTCTATACTAGATCCATGATACTTAAACCATTGAGTAGCAGAATATCTTTCTTTTCCAGTATTTTCAAGTACTTCATGCCAGTAGTCTGCATTGCTAGGGAATGTAACAAAACTATTATACTTTGGCTTAATTTTTAAATTATGATCCATAAAATTTATTTCTCCCCCATCATAATCATCATTTATATAATATATTGCTGCAAAATCTCCTGTTGTGTCTGCATGCTCGTTCATCTTGTAATTCTTTTCAAACCTAACTAAAGGTGTTTTGGCATTTTCAAAAGGATAAAGTTTCACATTATAAAGTTCTACACATTTTTGATAGGCAAGGGAAAAAACTTTATCTAAAATTTTAACAATTTCTTTTGGCATTTCCTGTGGTGGAAGAACTTTAACTCCCCAGGGCTGAACTATCCAGGATTCTACACTTATTACATAGTCAAGCAGTTGCTTGTGGTCTTCTTTAGACAAAATATTTTCCGTTACATGTATATTATCTACAGAATTCCCGACCTCTGAATTTGTCATTTATTAACCATACCATTCTGATTTTTTGTTAAAAGTGGACCCAGTGAACTGAAACCATACAGAAGAACTATATCTGTCACCAGATAAAATTTTTGTAACCTCATGCTCATAATTTTCATTACCAGGGAAAAAAAGTAAACTGTTGGCCTTTGGTTTAATTTTTAAGTTATAGTCTGGAAAGTTGATCTCTCCACCTTCATAGTCATCATTAATATAGTAAATTGATGCAATATGGTTTAATTCTGCTGACGCAGTGTCTACATGCACAGTTAAATGAAAACCTTCTTCAAATTTAAGGATAGATAGTCCAGAATCTGAAAATGAATCAATCTTTACATCATAAAAATTTGTGGACTTTTTCCAAACCTCGTTAAATATTTTTTTTAATATTTCAGAAATGTTTTTAGGAAAGAATCCTGGCGTAATTGTCCAAACAAGCCATGGCTGTTTAACCCAAGAATCAGTTTTTTTTACATAATCAAGCAAAACTGCATGCTCTTTTGCAGACAGAACATTTTCTAAGCATCTAATGTTATCTACAGATGCTCCTATCTTTTCAACATTGGCTAAGTATATTTCATCTTTTTCAGAAGGATTTTCAATCATGTGTCTATTTTACCATAGTCTTCTGGTAGCAGTTTCTTTAGTTCTTTGTATGCCCCAGATATTTTCTTCATAGAATGATAGTGGGGGTAAGAAGTTCCAACTATACCGTACTCATCAAAGTATGCAATCTCTGGCTCAATTTCATTAATAAAACTATTTAGTCCTTCTTGAACTTCATCTATGTAGGTATATGCCCAATCACGAGAATCTGAAATAAATTTTAAAAAAGCCTCATTAGCGTGTTCTTTATCTGTCTTGTTTTCTTCATTAATAGTTTGCTGCATCACTAAAAGTTGCAATGTATTTGCAAGAATTGTCCTATTTTTCTTTATTTGTGCTACATATAAATAAATAAAAAGACATGTCAAAAAAGCAAAGATGCCTAAGAATACTGACTCAATCATATTTTAACCTTTGACGAAGGGTTGTTGGTCCTAAAAATTTAGATCCAGCAAAAATAAACCTCATAGCAAAAGTATATCTGAATCCCTCTATGACTTCAAGCACTCCATGCAGATAATTTTCATTACCAGGGAACATAAGTAAACTATTTGCTTTGGGTTTAATTTTTAAATTATGATCTGGAAAAAATATTTCTCCTCCCTCATAGTCATCATTAATATAATACATGCATACAATGTGTTGATGTTTCTGAGCGTCTGTGTCTACATGAGGTTGCATTTTGCTGCCCCTCCTCCACTTAGTTAAAAGATATTGACTTAGAAATTCTTGACCCAAATCTACATCGTAATAATCCATACACTTTAATCTAGCAGTTTCAAATATTTTTTTTAAAAGTTGAATAGTGTCTTCTGGAATTGATCCCTCACGAGTTCTTTCTGTGGTCCATGGCTCCTCAACCCAAGAAACCTCATCGGGATTGTTTACAAAACTAGATAATAATTTATGCTCTTCACTAGATAAAAAATTATCTACAGTATGTACATTTTTTGCAGAACTTCCTAATTTGGCAACATTTTTTAAATAAATTTCATCTTTTTCTAAATCAAGTTGCTTTCTAAACTCTTCGTTGTGCACTACTCTTTTCCTCCCTCTCTAACCAATAAGACAATCGCTCCATTATCCTCTAAAGCCTTTTTGACACGGATCATGTATTCTATTGCTTCTCTTTTCAGTTCTACTGTCTCTAAGGACATAAAATCTTTTTCTTTAGCCTTTACAGTTAAGAAATGATCATTATCTATTATCTGTAAAGAAAAATTTTTAGGACAGTTTACAGATCTAAAAGCCCTTTGCATTGCGTCAGTATACATATCACTCCATTGTCAAAGACTGCCAAGTTTTACCCCAGTCAGTCTTACTCTTGTGGCTAGAAAACTCTTTAGAGACTTCTCCATTCTCTAAGTATACACCACCCCAGACACCCCATTCTTTGCCTGAAATTCCAACAGAAAAGCATTCTTTTCTTACTGGACATGAAGAACATAAAGCATCGATTGCAGGACGGAGTAGTTCATCATCTTCATATTTTTCAAAGAATAAGTTTGTATCGTAATCTAAACAAATAGCATTGTCTTTCCATTTATACTTATTCATTTACATCACATACTTATCAGGGATTTCCCATCCTTGGCTGGAAGGAGTAAACTCTTTTTTCATTTGCCACTTACCATTCTTGTAAACACCAAACTTTGAAAAGTATGCCTTTTCTGATGGAAATGTTTCTACAACAGTCCAGCCATCCCAAGACAGTTGTTTGTTTTTAGTTACGATTGATTCCATAACACTTAAAGAATTAATTATTTTCATGTTGTTTCCATTCTGTTGTGTGCTTTGCACAGTTTATGCATACAACCTTAAAAGTTATATACGTTTGTATTTTTATTATTTAATTTTGATAAATGAACAATCTTTGAAACAGGTTCTTTTGGATTAGAAAGAAAAGCAAAATGATCTATATCCTTTATATTTTCTTCTAACCATTCAGAAGTAACCTTGAAGAACTTAATATTCTTCTTTCTTGACTTCATTCCTCTTTCAGATAAATTTACAAACTCCATAGCCATCATGCTTATGTTGTTTGGCCCTGCAGAATATATTATAAAATCTTTATCTTGTTCTTCTAACTCAGAAAGGGCAACGGCCATTGATCTGAGGAATATATTATAGTTGTCAAAACTACCTGTCCCCTGAATCCCTACTATCATCGTTAATCCCTTCTCTTAGTTTATCCATTATAAACAGCATCTTATCTAATTGTACCTTATCCATATGTATCGTGTCAACTTGTTCTGCAGACTCTTTGTCGATTGATTGACCATCTAAAGGTGCTTTATAAAAAATATTATCTTTAATCCAATAAGCATCGTTATCCAATATTATAACTTTTACATTTGTTTTGTTATGGTGCATTTTTGATTGTGTTTTATTAATTATTTTCCTTGAATATTTCTTTCCACTATTAAATCTATGAAGGAGCATTGACTGACTTACTATCTGAGGTTTATCTTTAGACTTTGAAGCAATTACGTAAAAAAACAAGAATAATAAAATAGTTAAGGTTAACCCAGCAGCACCATACCAATTATTCATAAACCCCTCCACTATTCATTCTATCACTTTTTTTTTGAAAGAACTCTTATTATCTCTTTAAGCACTACTCTCTCATCTTTTGCTAGTGAATTAATTAATTCTAAATCAAAAGCCTTTTCAGCAAGTTTTACAAGTGGATCTTCAATGGTTATATCCATGTCTATAAAACCTTTTTCCCATAAATTCATTGTAGTTGCTGAAAAGTAAGATGACATCTCTTTGCTTAGTTTTGGATCAATGCTCTGTAAGATGCTTGTTGGTCTATACAATGGTTCTCCAGTTTCTGTATCTAATCCAGCAAACTCAAGACCACCAATATCTATAAGTCTTTGTATTTCGCTATCTTCAAAGTTCACAGGATATTTCCTTTTCTTTTATATTTGTTGCCCAGATAGGCATTGCTATTCTTATTCCAGATAAGACTTCTGTTATTGTGTGCATTTCTTCGGAATCAAAAAGAACAAGACTTAACTTTTGTGGTTTAATTGTAAAATTTCTATGTGGGAAATTTAAATATCCTCCATCAAAATCGTCATTTAAATAAATAACACCACTTCTAAACAAATGTTCTGCACCTTTATGGTTATCTCTGTGTGGTCCAAGTCTATTTTGTGGCCCTAGCATTGTCATCCATTGTGCAGTTAAGTATATTTCTTCATCATCTTTAAAAAAAAGATTAGACTCTAACAAAAATTTATCAGAATATTTTTTTAATAAATGTAAAATTTCTGAATGATTTGAAAATGCATGACGCTCTGGTATATGTGATTCATATCTTATTTTATTCTCAACGAGATGCTTCATAGGCGTATAAAATTTTGTCTTGTTTGAACAGTTATTTTTTATGTAGCCTACAAGAGCATCAGCATCTTCTAAAGTTATAAAATTTTCTATTATTTTAATTTTAAAACTTTTATTTTCAAGATATTCAGCATTCATTACTTTCCAGACTTCTTTCTTGCCTTTGCAAGGGCATCAAAATCCTTAATCTTGGTATCCCCTAAATATCCCCAAGCATAGCCATCATTAATCATCATGTCATTAAGAGATATAGTTTCTCCATTAATATATACCCAGCCCAAAATACGACCATACTTTTCAGATGAGTCCATTTTTTCAGTCTTAATAACAACAGACTTTGCATCCTTAAGAGCCTTCTTTAGGTACTCCTTAGCCTCAAGACCAAGAGCCTTCTCAGCAAGATCCTTTGTGCGAGACTCAGGGGTATCAATACCAGCCAGTCTTACACGAGATGCGAATAGGATATCAAACCCTAAATCAATAAGAACATCGATGGTATCTCCATCTACTACGTTCTCTACTTTTCTTACATAGTATTCATACATTATTTTCTCCCCCATTGGATTTTGTTCCAACCACGCTCATGTGCGTAGTAGATAAATACTTTAACTACCGTTTCCCAAAAGGCAATAGCACCTGAAAGCGTTGCGTCTCCAGTAAGTACATATGCAACAACAAATGAAGACAGTGTTCCCCATATGCGATAACTTAGTGCCTTAGTAAATGATCTAGCCTTGGTTACTGTCATTGCATGGTCTCACTATCGTCTGTTCCGCCAAAATGCTTGTCTATAACATAAACCATAACTCCAGCAATTATAAGGGATATAACAACTGCAATAGCATTCTCTAACATTCAAATACCCATTTCCTTGCGTTTTTGTGTAGCAGAAATAGCATGAATATCTGCACCTAAATCTACCTGCTCAATCTTATATCCTACATCACGACCATAAACAATATTGGTAATGTTAGGTAGTCTTAGTACTAATGCACCATCCATAAATTCATCTTTAGCAATATAGTCTTTTACCTGATCAAACTTAAGTGGATCTTTCTCACTTGTATTGTATGTATTTCGAACCCCAAGAAGCACCTGATCCGTACGCTTGCCAGCCTCTACATAAAGAGCATGGTGACCCTCATGCCAAGGTTGGTATCTGCCAAGCATCAGTGTTGTGGGTGCAGACCAGTCATGTAAGTTAAACTTTTGAATGATATGAGATGCTTTTGCTTCTGCATCTAAATTATGACTAATGAAAGATACATCAGCATTATCAGGACGTTCAAACATTTTATTAGTATCTTCAAACCTACCCTCAGCAATTGTATCCATAAAAACTAGAATATCTGGCTTACCAAATGCTGCACGAGTAATATCTGTAGGACAAACAAAATCCACAATGACTGGGGCAACTCCTTGCTTAGCAATTAATCTTGCCATCTCACCCATTCTTCGAGCCTGTTCAATTCTATCTTCTGGGGCAAACCCCAAATCTGAATTTACTGTTGCACGGACCTCATCTGCATTAAGATGAATAGCATTGATTCGCTCTTTGAGTGCCCTGGCGAGTTCTGTTTTCCCAGACCCTGGCAATCCTATAATTTGAATTATCATTATGTACCTTTCGACTATACTATAATACCATACTGGTGGTCTTATAGTCAAACTGATCTATCATATATTAGTTAATAAACTTGTTAGGCAGGATATCAACCATTAAATGTATGCGTTCACTGTCCCCATTATTTTCTACGCTATGAAGAAGGTTGTTGTTTATTTCCCAACATTCTCCAACCTTCATATTCTTACTTTCTTTATTAACAAAAAAAATAACATTATCATTAGTTGTTATTGCAATATGGTGGCGCCTAACTGCCCCTAGATAATCCATACCATCTCTATGCTCTCCAACACTTTTTTGTGCAGGCATTTTAATAAAAACACACTTACCAACTTTGCCATCGTGAATTGCTTCAAGACTTTTAACTATGGGAGAAACAAGGCTGATCATATCAGACTGACTATCATTTATCTTTAAGTCATATTTATCTCCAAGAGACCAGGCATTTGAATGATCATAAATAAATATAGAGTTAGTCTCTTTATGGACTTGATACATAACCTGTCTATCTTTGTTAGCAAACCACTCATCGGAGTAAGTAGAAAGAAGGTCTGCTATTGCAGATATATCAAAATTGCCTTGAAGCCTATAGTTAAAAGGCTCACCTATTTTGCTAATCATTTTTAGTCTTTTAATCTATCTTGCTTTAATTTATCTCGTTCGTCAAGAACACTAATAGCAAAAGACATCATACTGTTGTAGCCATTTGGAATAGACATAATCTTATTGTAGTGATGACCGCAAAACATAAGGTCACCAGTTATTCCTGTAACCTTGACTAAGGCCTCAGCACTACATTTATCACATCGATCTAGTGGTGATAGTAACCATTCTTGTTTCACTTCATCTTTAACCATTGTAAACATATTGTACTCCTATTTTGCTGTTGCTTGAATAAAATTTATTATAGTACTAATTGTACATCAGGTAAGCAGTTTTGTCAAAACCTATATGGATTGTAGGTTTAGTGATTCTTCAATGATTGTTTCTGTCATCCTATATCTTTCATCTAAAATATCATAAAAATCTTCATAATTTGAGCCGTTACTAGCATATCTATAATAGATTTTTCTAAAATGAAAGTTACAAAAAAACATAGAGTTGCCACTTTTATCTGTAACCCTAACAAATGCTTCTGCAACACAATCATTTGCTGTGTTAGTCGTACGGCCCTTATTACTTGTTACAAAACAATATTTTCCCAATGTCTCTTTTGTTGTTACATTTTTTGCAAAGGTTTCTTTAACTCTTTCTCTTTCGTCAATAAGAAAAATTTCTCTTTTGTCGATTAAACCATTTTCATCATAGTCAATATAGTTTCCATTAAACTTTTCATAATGATAATGATAATCACATAAAAACTTATTTCCGTGTGTGCCCTCAATGTAAACATAGGCTGGTGCAACACAAGAAGTGCTAGGTTTTTTTAAAGATCCTGTAATATGTGCTGTTTTTTCTGGCATTATCATCATTGCATCAAATGCTTGGCATGTCTGATTTACTGGTATGTTTGTTATCATTTTTCCTCTTTAAATATAAGTAAGTCTGTCTGCTTCTTCAGCAATGGTCATTGTCATTCTATATCTCTCATCTACCACTTTGTGAAAGTCTTCATAGACAAGTCCGTTGCTAAGAAATCTATAGTAAATTCTTCTGTAATGAAAGTTACAATAAAAAATATCTGCTTCAGGATTATCTGTACTTACTCTTGGGTTAAAGTTTACTTTTCCAATAACCTTTGCAGTAGGGTTAACTTTTACCAAAGCATCGGCAGTACAACCAATACCTCCTGGGTTATATAGATTAATTAAAGAACACTTGTGTCCCAATGTTTCTGTTGTTGTTACATTTTTTGCAAAGGTTTCTTTAACTCTTTCTCTTTCGTCAACCATGTGCTGTTGAATCTCTTTCCAAGATCCATTTGGTGCTGCATAAGTTATTCTGTTCATGTATATCTCATAGTAGTAGTGAGTATCACATAAAAATTTTTTACCGTGCTTTCCTTCTACATAAACGTACGCAGGGGCAACACAAGAAGAGTTTGGTTGCTCCTTAGCATTATGTCTTTGTAGTGTTTCTTGTGTTTGTATCATTCTTGCATCGAATGATTGACATATTTGATTTTCTGGAATTTTTGTTATCATAATTAAACACACATTATCCTAAACGCTTGTTCGGCAATTGTTTGAGTCATTCTAGACCTCTCATCTACTATGTTATGAAAATCTTCATAAATAATTCCAGTGTTATAACTTCTATAATAAATTTTTCTAAAATGAAAATTACAATAAAAAATATCTTTTGAAAGATTATTCCAATCTTCTATTACAGTAAAATTTACTTTATTGGGGGCTCTTCCAGTTGGGTTGACCTTTACAAAGGCATCAGAAATACACTTAAAATTTTTGTTAGAAGAACCAAAAACTGAGCACTTATGTCCTAGTGTTTCTGTTGTTGTTACATTTTTTGCAAAAGTATCTTTAACTCTTTCTCTTTCATCAATAATGAATTCATCAATGTTTTCTCCAATTTTTTCATATCCGCTATTAGTCATAAAAACTTCATAGTGGTAATGATAGTCACATAAAAATTTTTTACCATGTGTTCCTTCTATATAAACATATGCAGGAGCGACACAAGATACGCCTGGTTGTTGTGCATTTTCTCTATCAATTGTTGATTGTGGCAAAATCATTTTTGGATCAAACGATTGACATGTTTGGTTTTCTGGAATTTTTGTTATCACTATCTTTTCCTATTATCTGTAGAATAAAATCCACTTCCGTTAAAAACTGCTCCAACATTAGAGTATATACGAACCAGTGGTAGATTGCAATTTTCACAATCATACCCTGGGTCGTCTTCTTTTATGCTACGAACTTTAGTGTAGTCTTTTTTACATGACTCACATATATATTCGTAGGCTGGCATTACTTCTTTTTCTTTTCTTTTACATACCAAATTGGTAGTTTTAGTTCATCTCCAGACCATTCATAGCCTAAAGCCTTTACTACAAACCTAATGATCTTGATTCTCATTACTTTACCTTTTTCCCAAATTTTGCCCAAAGTCTTTCGTGAATAAAGTATCCAAGTGCCTCAACAGCAATGTAAAGAATTGCTCCAAGACTTGCATACTCCCATTCACCAGTAAAAAGATAAATGATTCCAGCAAGAACTACAAGGTGAAATGTTTCCCAACTAAATGTTTTGATAGATGACCTTTTTGTTGATTCCATTACAGTGCTACCTGACCTTTTCCTCCACCAGATGACTTCTTTGTAGCAGGCTTTGCAGCAGCCTTTTTCCCTGCATCTGCAGATGTGGCCTTTGCAGGTGTTGCTGCTAACTTGTTTAGTAGTGGAGCACTCTCTTCACCAGTGTAGACTGGACGACCCCAACCGACTACAGCATTAACCAACTTCTTCTTGTTGTTCTTTACATAACCACGAGTCTTTTCTACGCACATTCCGCCGTTGCGCTGATCTCCCTTAGCAGTTCCTGAAGTGTTTCCTTCAATAACTTGGATTGTTCCATCGCCATTGTTCTTAATGCAAAGTCCAACATGTGAAATACGATTTACACCATCTTCTGGGAAATCAAAATAGATCCAGTCTCCTGGTTGTGGATCATCATTACGAGCATCTGACCAACGCTCAGCCTTCTTAAACCAGTCTGCTGCTGCAACTGTTGATGCAGTCTTTGGGAATGACTTTACTCCAGCAGTAAATGCTGACCAAGAAACGAATGACTGGCACCATGGTTGGAAGTTTACCTTAATCCAAGCGCCGTACTTTGTTTCATTATCCTTTGGGCCTTCAATTGTGCCCACTTCCTTCTTTGCAACCTCAATGATTGCTTCTAGTGATCCTTTTGCTGCCATGTTTATTTCCTCCTATAGGCTTATATATATTATATCATTAGTATTACTTTGTTTCAAGCAGACCCAAAAATGTTTGTGCCCACATGTAGTGATATAGGTAACCGTGGTGTCCGTCTCTTTTTTTTAGTAAGTGCTTTCTTTTTTCTTTATCTTTGGTAAGAAAATTTTTACTTTCCAAAATTACATCTGCATGGTCTGGAAGTTTGATAAAACTATTAAAAACATTTAAACCTTTATAGTTTTCTCCATCTTCTTGTGCCCAAGTTGCCCATACCAATTTTATATTATTAGAAATGCAATATTCTTCAAAGAGTTTCATTAAAATTACAAATGATGGAATTATGTTTCTTTGATGCTCTATGGTCTGCCTTTTTCTTTTTTCTCCATTATTTCCTTCTACCTCCTTTTTTGACCAATAGGGGGTTAGTTGTGTGTGCCGATATATTTCTAGGCCTTCTTCTTGTCCAACGTATTCAAACATTCTTGAAAGATTTGGTAGAAGCATGTAAATTTTATCTGGTTTACCGTACCTGCTAATATACTGAATTATATTTGCTATTATTATTTCATTTCCCCAACCAGCCCTTGATAGATTAAAGAATCCAGATATTTTTTCTGTTTTGCAGATTTCTGTATACACCATATGAGACCAACAGTCTTCTAAACTGCCACCAAATCCTTCTGTTTCTGAACAGCCAGCAAAGAGTATATGCTTACCTATATGAGTTTCTAAAAACTCATCTGAACGAAAACCTAAAGAATTAAAGTAATATCTTACGTTATCGTCTCCCATAAATTCTGGCAATATTTTTTCACTATTTATTAAAAACTCTTCTTCTTTTGATCTCACAATGCTATCTATTTTATTAAAAAACAATGCGTTCATATTATTAGATTCTGAAATTTTTTTCATTATATATTCTTGCATTATTTATCCTATAGTCTTTGTTCTGTTGATAAACCTAAAAATTTTTGTGCCCAGTGGTAGTGAAAAATATATCCTTGATGACCATCTCTTTTGTTTATTATATTTTTTTTATTGTACAGTTCTTCTTTAAACAATTTTTTGCTTTTAGAAATAATTTCATCAGCATCCAACATCTCAATAAAATTGTTAAAAACATTTAGGTTTTTATAGTTTTTGCCATCAGGTATAGAGTATGTTGACCAAATTAGTTCTATGTTGTTTGAAGCACAATATTCTTCAAATAGTTTTATCAAGTTTATAAACTTGGTTACTAAATCTCTTTGCTCCTTTAACTTTTGTTTTTGTCTTACTGTACCATCTGATAAAATAAATTGTTTTTTACTAAAAAATGTAGTCTTTATTGAATAATAGTACAACTCTTCGTTATGTTCAAGACCTTGCCAATCAAAGTCTCTTGAAAGATTTGGGAACAATATATAAATCTTATCTGGCTTTCCATATCTTTTAATATACTCGATTATATTTGAGATAATTATGTCGTGTCCCCAGCCTCCTCTTGACAAGTTAAAGAATCCAGATATTTTTTTTGTCTCAGAAAGTTTTTTATACACCATGTGGGCCCACAAAGATTCCAAGTTACCACCCTGACCCTCTGTTTCTGAACAACCAGCAAATAATATATGTTGTCCATCATGATAATTTGTAAACTCATCTGAGCGATAACCTAAAGAGTTAAAATAATATCTTACGCTATCATCCTGGTCATAATCTTCTCTGAGCAATTCACCATAAATTAAAAACTCTTCTTCTTTTTGTCTTACAACACTGTCTATTTCATTAAAAAAAAGTGCATGAGTGTTCTTTTTCTTTACAATCTTCCTCATTAGGTACTGTGTTAGTTCTTTGTGTTCTTTCATAAATTTGGTCCAATAATTTTTGTAAGGTATTCTTTTTCCCATTTAATGATGTCTGTTTCATCATTAAGTAGTGGCTGACCTTTTATGTTAAGACTAGTATTGAGCAGTACTGGAACACCAGTTTCAACATAAAACTTATTTAAAACTCTATACAAACCCCTATGTTGATCTCTATTTACTGTTTGAACTCTAGATGTCCCATCAGCGTGAACAACGGATGGAATTTTTTCTGGCTTAAGACACTTAACTGTATACTGCATATAGGGACTTGCAAAGTCCATGTCAAACCACGTAGATGCACATTCTTCCAAAACTACTGGAGCAAAAGGTCTAAACAACTCTCTCTGTTTAATTAAATTAACCTTGTCCTTAATATTTGGATCTCTTGGGTCCGCAAGGATACTTCTATTGCCTAGCGCTCTTGGTCCATACTCTGCTCTGCCTGATGCTACTGCTACGATTCCATCTTTCAATATACCGTCCACAATTTGCTGGACTGGGTATTCTCCGCCAAGATCATAGCCAAGGTATGGGGTCTTCCAGTTGATATGCTTTCCGTACAGGGCTGCTGCTGCACCTAATGATGATCCAGCATCACCTGGGTTTGGCATGATCCAAACCATGTCAAATATATTCCATAGCAAAGTGTTTGCTGATGAGTTGAGCGCACAACCACCCATGAAGACTAAATTCTTTTTCCCAGTAATTGAATAGGCCATATGCATAAAATCATTTAGTCTTTGTTCGTAAACAACCTGGACTGCAGCAGCAATATCAAATTTATCTTGCTCTGTTATTGGCATGCCCCAGTCATGGATGCCTTTATGGAAGTTGTATTTTTGCTTATTATATTTAGGGAAATATTCGTCAACTTCTTTATAGTATCTGCGCCAGTCACCGTATGCTGCCATACCCATCATAATGTATTCTTCTTGGTTTGGCATAAGTCCGATAAGTTGTGTAAATGCTGAGTAGAAAAGACCAAAACTAACTGGATAGTTTTGTTTATATTTTAGTTTAATCTTTTCTCCTTCACCAACCCAAATTGTAGATGTATTAAACTCTCCTATGGCATCAAGTACAACAATAACGGCATCATGAAAAGAACTTGTATAGTATCCCGCTGAGGCATGAGAGTAGTGGTGACCAAAATTTTTTCTTGGCAGGTCCCCAAGTTCTGTAGACTCAAACCATGGCTTGTCTCCACCAAATCCACCCCTAGTCTTTACTCTAAGTTTCTTAAGTAAAGGCTTCTCGTAATAGGCAATCTGATCTGGGTAGCCATACTGAATCGCATTTTTGATAAGTTCTTTGTTTGTGAACCAGTCATTTTTTTGTTTGCTATATCTTTCGGAATGACCAGCAAAAAGTATTTCTCCATCTTTAATCAAAGATACTGAAGCGTCATGTGTAGTTTCATTAATACCAAGAATTATCATGTCTCTCCAAATTAATATATAAAGTCATTATCTATAGGGTTTTTTTTAATTTTTCTTTTAATAATGTAGTACCTTATAATTTTAATTATTTTTTTCATTTTAAAGTAATGGTATCCAATGCTGTTCTATTGTGTGACGACCAGCGTTCAAGAGAGACTTAAGAGGCTGAATATCATAAGCAACTGTAATTCTTGATCCAGGCCAGTCCCAATCACCCTGAGCGTGTGGATGACCCATTTCTGAAACAATCATTCTATTATCAATATTATGATTTGCAACTTCCCTGTTTGGATCACCAAAAAGTCTATAGTATGTGGTTGATGGTTCGGCCTTTACACAGTAATATCCATGAAAATTAGGAGCACCTGGAGCCCCATGATCGTGCCAGTTAAGTTTTCCATTGCCTGATTCATTAATGTTAAACCAACCCTGAACATAGTATTGCTGTTTTTCAAAGTCTACACCATAGTAAAGACATGCTTCTTTGACTGTACTTGATAATTCTGAGTATAACTTATGTAGAGATGGATGATAAAGTTGAAACACATTGTACTCTCTCCACTTTACAGTTGATAAACTTCCAGACTCTAGCCATACTCCTTCATCATTTTCCATTGTGCTAACACCACGAAGTTGTGCATCCTTAATTAGTTGATACTTTACTTCTAAAAATTTAGCAAGTTCATCTAGATCATTATCTAGATATCTTTCAAAAAACTTATGTGGTCTGTTACTTTGTATAGCAGTCCCATTGGTATTTAGCATTGCCTATCTCCTTTATTCTATGTTGTTGCATATTGATATAACAATTATACACTACTGTTGCTGCCCCACCTGGCCTCGATCCAGGGACATCCGAATTAACAGTTCGGCACTCTACCAACTGAGTTATAGGGCAATGGGGCAGTTTAAAGTCATGCCTAGGACTATTATTTAATTACGGATATATGATGCTGTCCCAATTAAAATCTTTGGAAGAGATGATAGATATTCTCCAAAAGTTTTAAAGGTATTGCGATTTACATATGATGCTGCAGATACTACAGTTGCTACAGAACTTCCAGCAGTATCTGTTGAAGATCCATTGTACTTTGTGATGCTTACCTTGCCAGGTGAAACCATTGAAAGTCCAGGACCACTGTTAGTTGCTTTCTCAAGTTGAGTTTCATTTGCAAGTGCTCCGACTGGAACTACACCCTTAACACATGATGGAAATCCGATAATATCTTTTCGACTGTCGTTACCAGTTGCAACAAAAACTGGAATATTTTGCAAGTTTAAAGATGCAACAGACTTAATAATAGTTGTATCTGTTGAACATAGTGCTAGATTTCCTGCACTAACTGAAGACTGGCTAATGGAAACAGCATCAATGCTATACTTTGATGCATTCTTTGTTACCCAATCAAAAGCCATACGAAGTGCTGCTACATCTCCTCTTGAATTTCCAGTGGTTGTAACATCATTAAATCGAATAAAGACAATCTTTAGGTTTGGATTTACTGTCAAAGCGGACTTAACCATAGCATCCCCATGAAAAGTTGCGTTATTGACATCAAAGTTGACTCCATTTGTCTGCATTGGCCAAGGTGCTGATGCTGACTTTGGTCCTTCCATAAATAACTGACCATTAGGGCAAGACATGCTCTTTACTGTTGTAAAGCAAGCCTCATATATGATTGAGTTAAACTTTGTAGAATCAATAGCAGAGTCAATGATTGCTAAAACCTTTTGATCTTCTGCTTGTGATGGCTGCATTGCTGTAAATGCAATGGTAACTGATAGTAGTGCTAGTAGTACTTTCTTCATTGTTTTCTCCTTATTATTGTTTATTGTTTGATTTTTAAAACTACTTGGCATGGGTCTCCGCCTTCTTCCCACTCTTGCTGCTCTTCATCTGTCATGTAAGGATCTCCTTCATGAGTATTACAGAATGGTTCTGTTACCCATCCCCGCTCAATTCCATTGTTAAGCCAAATCTCAAACTCATCAAAATCTGACTCTATGTTTTGAATGTCCTTCAGGATCTCTTCAAATTCTTCGCTCATATACTAAGTATACTCCTAAGCACTTATGATGTCAACTGGTCCCATGCATGATGGGTTAAATTTAATTGCTGCAGATACTGCTTGCTGTACTCTGTTCCTTGCATTTTTTTGCTTATCTGTTGCATACATAACTCCATATGCATATTCTGATCCAGAGCCTATAGAAACATATGGTAATGAATATTTAGATAAAGACATATCTCCAGAACTATGTTCATATATTTCACCACGAATACCAATTATTAAACTAAACTCTCCATCTTTTGATGTGTCAATCCAGAACTCGTTATAAAATTCACGAAGTTCTTTTACAAACTTTGTTTGCATAAACTTGTCTGTATCTTTAATATTTGGAGCAGTTGGTTTAAAGTTATGTCTCATTCTTTCACCATCCATTGATCCAGCATATCCAATTAGGTATGGTCCAGTTTTCCAAACTTTAGGTGATTCAAGAGAAAGAATGACCCCATCATCTGATGCTCCACGATCTCCTGCCATATAAATTTTATCTTCATGGCGTAAAGCAACAATACAGGTCATGACAAAACCCTCTCTAGATAGTTAACACTTAAGTATACCATCACCCAGAGAGGGCTGTCAACTATAACCTACAATGACTAATTAGCCTTTTTGTCTACAGTCTTAAATGCATCATTTATTTCTGCGATTGTAAGTTTTCCATCGTCCAAAAAAGCCCTTGCTAGTCTTTCAATGACTGTTGCTACGCCTAATAAACCTGCAAGCATTACTGCCTGAACTGTGTCAATTCCTACTACTGCTCCAGCACCAAGTACTGACAGACCAGAAGCAGCAAACACTGCTACAATACGCATCAAAACATTTGTCAAAGCCTTTTGTGGGTGCTCTTTCTTAGGAGTCTCTACTACCTTTTTTCTTGTTGCCATTTTAGTCCTCCTTTCTTAGTGGAATTGTGATTAGCCAAATAACTGTTGTTGCAAGTACTGCAATACCAACAATATCTCTTGCTGATCCCGTCAAAGTTAGCCATGCGATAAAGAAGCCAAGGAGGGTAAATGCCTGTGCAATTAATTCCATTCCTGCATCTTTAAACCATTTAATTAATCCCTTTAGCATTTTGCCTACTAGGTTGATGGCTTTATTGATTATTTTCATTTGTTCCTCCTTATCATTGCCCCTGCAATTTGTGATGCAATGACCACTGGGACAATTACTTCTTGTGCTTTTTCTCTCTGATCATCTGTCATGTCCATACCCAACTCAGAAAAATTGGATAAAAGTTCTAATGGATCCACTGCAAATACTGCTCCAAGTGGGTCTGCTAAAAATTCATCTGTTTGTACTTCTGTTACTGCATCTGCTAATGTAAATGGCATTGGAGTATCTCCTGCTTCTACTGCTTTATCATTAAATGCAACAAATGCAGCAGCAAGTGCTGGGTTAGATTTTATTTGATCTGCAACTTTTGCAACTTCTGATGCAGAAATACCAAGTTTCTCAGCAACTTGTGTTTTTGCTTCTTGTGTTAAAGACTTGAGGGTTTGGCTAACTGCTGCTGTTTGCTCTACAGAAAGTTTAACTAATTTATTATCCTTGCTTGTAAGGTTTGCAATAACACCAGACAAGTCTTCTGCATTTCCTGTACCCTTTTCTGGGATAAGTGCTGCTAACGCTGCATCTTTGATTGCTGGATCAAGATTTTCTGCTGGCTTGAAGTCTGGCCTTGGAAGTGGTTTAGGCTCTGGTAAAGGCTCGACAGAAGGCTCTGGAGCAGGCTCTGGCTTTGGCTTAGGCTCTTCTGTAGGTGTTGGCTTAGGGTGCTCTGGCTTTGTAGGCTCAGGCTTTGGGTTATCTGTTGGATCTGGCTTAGGTCCAGGCTCTGTAGGCTTTGGACCTGGTTGTGTTGGCTTTGGACCTGGTTCTTCTGTTCCAGTAACATTGCTTGGCTGAGGCTCAGGCTTATCTGTTGGTACTGGAGAAGGCTTTGGCTTTGGTGCCTCTTCTGTTGGCTTTGGAGATGGCTCTGGCTTTGGCTGGTTTGCTGCAGCGTTGGCTGCTGCCTGAGCAATTGCTCTTTGAATTTCTCTTTGTGATTGCTCATCATAGTAACGCCATGCGTCATCAATTGCACTATTAACATCAAGTACGGCATTATTAAAATTAGATATAGAATTATTTTTTTCAGATAAAGCATCTTCTGTATCATTTACTGCATTGTCATACTCAGATGTTTTGTTAGTTAATTCTTGATTGTATGAGTTTAATGTAGCAACTTCTGCATTATAAATAGTTAATTTATCATTATAATTTTGTTGTGCTGCATTTTTATCAGATAACGCTTGATTATACGCATCAAGTTGTTGCTGTGTTGGTTCAGAACCAGATGAAAATGTATTGAGATTACAACTAAAGTTTTGTCCCCATACTCTTGGATTTCCAGCATAATCACATCCTGCACCAGTCCAACCTAAACTACCAGATGAGTCATAAGGGATTCCCCAACCTAGATGATAATATCCTGGACCACCACCGTTATACCACCAAATCTCTACATTTAATTCTTTCTCTTCACTTACATCGTATATTGGAGAATATGCACTCCAAGTTGTTCCCTGCTCTCGCCAATTATTTATAGCAAGGTTTCCATTGACATACATTTTAAAGCCATCATCTGTGTATCCTGCAAATTTTGTTGATGTAAACCATGAAGGAACTGTTATTTTTCCAGTAAATTTAACAATAAAATTCTGATAATATCCACATGTAGCAGATCCAGGAGACATAGCATTTCCATTTAAAACACCAGAACATAGGTATTGATAGGGTACGGCCTGGCCATTTTGTCTAATTAAACTATAAACATCATATCTAAGTCCTTGACCACTTGCACTTTGCAAATTTGATTGTGCAGTTTGTAAATTTATATTGGCTAGATCAAGTGCATCTTTGGCATCATTTTTATTTTCAAGGGCTAAACCAATCAATACTGTCTGACCATCTACATTTGACTGAGCAATATCTTTTGCTTCTAATGCCAAGGCTTCTGCTTCTACTGCATCTTCGTAGTTTTTAATTGAGACATCTCTGATATCCCGCAGATTTTTAGCGTACATAAACTTGTTCTCTGCTATATCAATCATATTTATTAGACCATCTTTATAGTCTAATTTATCTACTGCGCTATTGAGGTTTTCAATTTCCTTGGCTGAAACAGTTAGAGGGTCATCAGAATGAGCATCTTGGGGTGCTATAAAAAGCCAGCCAAAGGCTAAAACTGTTGCTGTTACTATGCGTATTATTCGTTTTATTTGCCTTCCCCCTTGCAGACAAGATGTCTGTTAGGATGATTATACCATTTTATTGCACAAAAAAGGGGCTACCTTAATTGGCAACCCCTTTAGTGTTGGATTAATTACTTAACCAAAGTAACCTTAGCCTTTGGATTCTTTGCATTCCATTGCTTAGCAAGTGCATTGAATGATGCCTTTAGAGTTGCAAGCACTGCAGCATTATCTGCAGTCAACTTAGCAATCTGTGCATCCTTATCAGCAAGTGCCTTATCTGATGCAACCTTAGCATCTACTAGTGCCTTTGCTGAAGCAGCCTTTTCTGCTGCAAGAGCAGCATCTGAAGCAACCTTAGCAGCAGCAGCATCTGCAGCAGACTTTACAACTGCAGCATCTGATGTAGCCTTAGCAGCAATTGCTGCATCCTTAGCAGCATTAGCAGCAGCAAGTTCTGATACTAGATCACGAACTGCAATCTCTGCAAATGGAGCAAGTGTACGTGCTGTTAGACCAACTACATCTGCAGATGTTCCATCTGTTGAAGTTGTTGGAGCAAACATAATTAGTGCTCGTGTTCCAGTTGTTGGAAGTGTTGCAGCAAACTTTGCAACTCCAAAGTCTGAAAGTGTTGCGCCAGTTGTTGCTGTTGCTGAATCAACTGTTGCTGTTGCAGCAAACACTGTTGCAGTAATTGACTTACCTGAAACCTTATTTCCAAATACGTCAGTTGCTGTTACTGTGATGTCTTGCTTTGTACCAGCAGCACCAGCAGCAGGAGCAGATACTGTTAGATTATTAATCTTTCCAGCAGTTCCCTGTACGTAGTATGTAAGTGTTGTTCCACCATTTGTAATAGCAACTGTACCAATTGCTGTTGTCTTTGTATAGACATAAAATGTTGCTGTTGTTCCTGTACCAGTTGCAACTGTCAAAGATGATGATCCTGATGTTGCTCCTACTGGTGCAGCAGATGTGTGTAGTGCAGACACGATTGTTGCGTTTGTTGCTACTGCTGTAACTGATGTTCCAGCATCTACTGTTGCTACAAACTTAAGTGCATCAGCAGCGTCAACTGAGTTGTCTGCAGGGACTGGCAATGCAGCAGGTGTAGCAATTGCGGATGCTGTTGTATTAGCAGTTCCGTCCAATGATACAGCGACTGTCATTACAGCAGCACTTGCAGGTGTTGCTATGATTGTTGCGGTAGTCATGGCTGCAACCATGGCTAGAGCGATTTTCTTAAATGAGTTCATTTAATTTATTCCTTTTCTTTTATAGTGTTTTTAGCCTATCCAGATAGTCTTTAATTTCTTCTATTTGGCTAGGATTATATTGTATCACGTTGCCATGATCGGAGTCAAACTGCTTTGGCCTATCTTTAAATGTATGAATCTCTACTTCAGTGTCTATATTTTTAGGAGTATGAGATATTGCACCAAAAATGGCACCACACACGGCATCAGCCAAGTCCTTTGACTTCTTTCTTGGGTGATCAACTCTATTATTTGGCATGATCTTTAGTTGTGTCAATTCATCAAATAGTAGATCAATTGCTGGCATTGCCAATCTTTCTTCATACACAAGCATTGCCATATCTTCATAATGCTTCTTGCCAACAGAAACAGTATCAGTTTTCATTCCAACTTGTTTTAATTCGTTTTGAATGTCAAATGACTGCCAACGGTCAAATGAAACCATTCCAATATCAAAACCAATTCTTCTAAGATTTTGAATCCACTGCTTTACTTCTGATAAGTTTACTGGCCCCTCAATCTTAGGCTCCCACCAAGCAACAGCATCTACTACTACTATTGGGGCTACCTGCTCATAATTATTTATTACTTGAATATTTACCCATTTTTCTACATGAGCAATTGCTACTGCACACTTGTCATGCTTTTGTGCAAGGTCTGCGTGTACATAATATTTTTTATTTGGGTCTGGCTTAAAAGACTCTTCAAATCTTTTAAAATTATCTACTGGATTTCTTAAGGTCATACAAGATCTAACTTTGTCTACCTGCTTAAAAAAAGCATCCGATGCAAATGTTGGGACACAAGCAAATCGCATCATTGCATCACCAAGATCTGTCATAAAAGCAATTTTAAAATCGTCAATCTTTCTTGTTGGGTTTACTTCCCATGTCGGACGCTTTAATGCAAATACCCCTGGATATTTATATGAAAGGATTTGGTCTTCATCCCAAGATATTTGAAATTTATTGTCTGGATCTGAATCTGGAAGTAGTGGGTTAATTACAAACTCATGAGTTCTTTCTATTACATCTTTGTCTGCAATAACAGCATCGTATCTTTCTGAAATAAAGTCACCTGGATATCTTGGGAAAGAAAGCAAAACAACCTTTCCTAGGTCTGGAAAACGAGAGTCTACCGAACCACGAAAAGCCTTATATATGTTGTCAGCAGTTTTTCCCTGTTCGTTTCCTGTTCCAACCTCAGATGCAAAACCAGAAATCTCATCAAGAACTGCAAGCAAGAGGTTTAAGCCCTCATGTGATTCACGTTCTGAGTGACCAGAATAAACAGTGATTGATTTATTAAACTCAACAGAATCTGCTTTTGCATTATACTTTCCAATAAACCAAGGTGACTTTTCAATCTTTGTTTTAAAACCTTTAAAGAAAACATTCTTGGCCTGCTGAGCATTAATAGCAACGTTAATGAGGTCAATAGCATCTCCAGAGGGCTTACCAAAATACTTTGCTGGGTCTTTTAAGCATAGAAGTTTATATACGATGTATGAGCATGCTACAGTTGATGTAAAGTCTTTTCCAGATCCCTTGCCAAGTTGCAGAATGATTTCATTTTTTGTATATTTGTTGTAGTACTGAGTGCCTTTTTCTTCCCCCATTATATTAATCAAATCCTCTTTACGATAAATTTGACTCATTGCCTCAACAATATCGTACTGAATGTCTGATAATGGTGGCTGTCCAAGGTATTCTTCACCCTCAACAAATGTTCTTGCATCTACTGGGGTTTCTTCAAAATGATCGTCTTGAAGTGCCTCAAGAAACTCATTGAACATCGTGGACAACTGTAATCACCTCATTGTCTTTTGCAAATGAAGATAATCTACGCATGATTTCATCACGCACTTGTGGATACTCAGACGCAATGTCTTTTAGAATGCCGACAAGAACTTCTTGACGACGTTCAATCTCAATCATTTCTTCTGCAAGTTCTTTGTTTTCGAGCAGCCCAGCCTTTTGCAGCATATCAATTCTTTTAGATTCAATATCCATGACAAGTTTAATTGCAGCAGTTTTTGCACTAAGATTGTTTGTCATTGATGCTTCATCAATAACTTCATATGTTCTTGAGACTAACTTGCTGTAATGTGTATCTGCAGCAGCAAGTGCTTCTTTAGCACGAGCACGAATAGCATCATTAGCAGATGCCATGACCTTCCACTCATTAATAAGTGTTACTACCTTTTGTCTTGGTATAGACAATTGTTTTGAAATTACTGTTGGGTCATTGCCTTTTAAATATTCTTCTACAACCTGATTTACCTGATCAAGATGCTTAACTAGATCATCTTCAGTTGACATACTTTCCCTCTAGTCTATTAATTTCATCTTTAATATAAAAAATTGCTTTTTCTAAATCTTGAATAGTCTTAGACTCATCTTTAATACCTGCTCTCCACAAATACTTAAAGGCATTCCCAATGTTAAAATTGCGATGACGTGTAATTTGAATACATTCAACTCCAGAAGGATCTGTAGTATAGTGTGTTGGATGATTGACCTGATCAACAGTTATGTTTAAATTTTCACTCATCATCTTCCTCCCAGTCAAATGATTCTGGCATATTTTTCAAGGTTGCTGTCGCATATGAAATTCCAACTGCTGCAACTAATGATATAACAAATATAAGATATTTAATCTTTTTCATCTTTTTGATTTCCTTAATCCAAATTTAGCAAGATAAACATAGATGGTTTCTAAAGAACATCCACACTCTTTTGCAATCTCTTCAGGTGTTTTTTTATCCACAAGATATCTCTTACGCATAAAGGTTTCACTTGTATATAGTTTAGCAGCCATGGTATTACTTGTCAACTCCTATTGCTTTCCCCCAATTTTTTAAAGCCCAATGCCCAATACCACAAGCATCTGCAACATCATTATCAATAATAGTTCTATCATATATTGTATTAATAAATCTAATTGTTCTTTCTTTACGAAGATTTCTTTCATAAGATTTATACCAAGATTCTGATTTTCCAGGGTTTTGTGAACGAATAAACAGTTGCTCATCTTTTGATATTTTTTTATTGCCGATATAGTTTTGCCATGTTATTGGAGAAACTTTGCCTATTACTTTGGTTCCAGTTTGTCCTGCTGATCCCAGGATTGCTCCTTGAACTAGTGCAAGATCTGCTGCTGTCTTTGGGCTATTCATAAATACAGTATGCTCAATAATAATTGCTTCAAAGCCACCGTAGATATCAAAAAATGCTTTTACTTTTTTACCAGCATCCATGACTTTTTCATAAACATCATTTCCATCAAAGTTTATTTTTCCAACAGACTCCAAGTCCTCTCCATTAAACAGAGCAAATGCAAGACTATTAGTACTTGCATCGATAGCGCAAATTTTTTGTGGTTTTATTTCTAAGCCCCATTTATTCTTTACCATTTGTTTTACCCTTTATTTGTTTAATTGCTTTTGTAACTGCATCTGGATTTATTACACAAGAAGAACAAATTGTATCGTCATTATATATAGAGAGCGGAGAAGAGCAAGATTTGCAAAGCCTTGTCTTCCCCCTTCTCTTTTGTCTTTTTGAATGTAAGTATCTTTCAGCAATTTTTTCTTTTGTTGCTAAATCTCTACATTCTGCAGAACAGTATATTTGATAAGATACTGACTGACTAAAATTTTTATCACAAAACTTACAATTCTTCACCGAGAATCTCCAAGGGCGCTATTTTTAATACGCCTGGACCTGCAGACTCGCATGCTTTTTTAATTGGGCATGACTTGCATATCTTGGAGTTTGATCTATAGTTTTTGTTTGGCAGGGTTCTGTTTTCCCATGTCTTGCGAACTAGTCTCATCCAATCAAATGCCTGGTCTACCCACCGACGGTAATGATCGTTTACATCTACAGGGATCAATAGAAGTTCATGATTATTTTTATTTTCATAAATCATTATTCCAGTTGGTCTCTTTAAAATCTTCATATAAATAAGTAATTGCATTAAGTGACCATTCTTGGCCTTGCCTGATGCCTTTCTATATTCAAACCCTTCGTTCATCATTGTTTTAATTTCACCAATGAGTTCTTCTCCCTGCCAATCAAACATGACATCACCATATCCAAAGATAGGTGGATCTTCATTTTTTATCTTAAACTCTGTTGTAGCCTGATTATCTTCATCACGATAAATCTTTACTATGCCAGCATTCATCATTGCATTTTGAATTCTTGCATGGGATAAAGTTCCAGCAGTCATATTTGCTGCTGCATATGCATCGGCATTATCCTCAAATACCTGTCCGTCAAAAGCAAGGTACCAATATCTTGCACACTCTCCGTGACCATACGCAATAGTAGATGGAGCAAAGGTTTTCTTTGTTGTGTGTTTGTCTACACGAGTAATAGTGTATCCTTCTTTAATTTTTGCTTCAAGCCCTGCTATATCCATACGATGAACTGGTTTTTCTTCTGGCTTAATCATAACCGTATGTAGTAAATTTTTTGTCATTAATTTCTCGTTTCTATTAGTATAAGTATAGCAGACTATCGAGTTATATATTTTAATGCAGATACTAAATTATTAATAGATTCTGCTGCCGTATAATAAAGGTTTTTCTTTCCACGATCTGACTTGTCTACATTAGCCATCCAAGTAGCCTTAAAAGCCATCTTTGCAGCAATAGCCTGAAGTCTTACAATTTCAACGGTAGCCACATTCAAAGGAATGTCTGGCTTAACAATGATTTTTGCTATAAAGGTTAATGCAGTAGTTAGTTCTTCATCTTTCATGTAGTCTGCAATTTCTGCAAGACCATTTACCATATCTATTGTCGTAACTTCGTTTTGCATTTAATTTCCTTATCCAATAATTTTAAAGTTTAATAGTGCATCTTCTTTTGCAAAAAAGTCTTTATTGTATTGTGCAAACTGTGGATCTGCCTGCCAAGTTGCCAATCTTTCTTTTCTTTTTTCTGGATCACGAGAAACAAGGTTTAACTTTTCAAAGTCTTCTTTTGTTGAGAAATGCATTGTCAAAACCTCAGTGTTGTCTCCTTCTTTAAACAATACAGGCTCTCTCCAGTGTACCTGACCAGCACCCCAAAATATAAGAAGATCTCCGTACTGAAGATTAAAACTTTCACCTTCAATCACTATAGGCCAATCTATGTTAGCACCCAACTGGTAATCCATTGTTAATTTAGAAAAATAATTATCTGAATCGTAGTGTACTGGTAACTTTGGATTTGAGGTAGAATTATGTTCTTTGTTGTAACTTAGATAACTATTATGGTACATAAATACTTCCTCTCCAACTAAATTTGAAGCAAACCTTTCAAGTTTTCTTCGTATGTGTTCTGGATACATTACTTCTATCTGCATTCTTGATAGGTCAGGCAGCAGCATAGGTGCATAGAACTCATCTAAATCCTTAGCATTTTTTTGATACTTTACAATTGCTTGTAAAACTTCTACTTCTGCTTCAGTAAAAAAATCTCTAATCACATGTGGAACTATTTTATTTTTTGGTTCATGTCCTGTATTCATATTAATATTATACACCATCCTCTGAAAGTTGTTCTAAAATACTCATCTCAATTATAGCAAGTCTAACTTTTGTGTTGCCCTCTCCTATTACTACAATAATGGCTGGGTCTTTGCCATTTTTCATGGCATCTGTTGTAGCCTTAGCCCATACCTCTTTGTTTAAAGTAAAAGACTTTCCGACCTCTTTAAAGTCTACAACAAAGTTTTTCCAGGAAGCATCTCCTTTTTGTGTATTTCGCCCAGAGTTTTTGTGCTGTTTTGCACCTATTCTCTTAGACTCACTCTTCTCTGTCATTACCCTTCCATTTCTGCTTTCCAAACTTAACACTACTTAGATGCTTATTAGCACACATCCAAGTTGCTGTCTTTGTTTCTGCATAAAGCCTTAAAGACTTGACCTCAGTTTTACATTCGTGACAAGTAAACTTTCCATAATATACTGTAAAACTAGCCATTTAATTTTGCCTTGATTGATTCTTGCAAGTCAAGATCTTCTCGTACACGATTTACAAACGCTTCCTTGCCTTGCACCTTTGATCCATCAGGAAGAATATACCAGGCTCCAGTGCGCTCAACTATACCGTTTAACTCAGCAGTAGTAACAAGATCGCCGATGGTGTCAAGACCAATATCGTCACCTCTAAAATAAAAATCATACTCGCCAGATTGAAACCCTGGGGAGGTTTTTGAGAACTGTAGTTCCCATTTAATAGTTCTACCAATTTTTTCTTCAATTAATTTATCTCCTACCTTGATTTTGCCTTTAATTGCTTGATTGTCTGATTCTGAACTAAATAGTTTGATGATGCATGAAGAGTAAAACTTAGTAGCCTGACCACCTGACGGCTGCTGGCTAGTATACATAGCGTTAATATTATTGCGGGACTGAGAAATAAGCACAAGAAGAGTTGGCTTAACTTTATTATTTGCATAGTTAAGCATTTTCCACGCATTACTAAAGTCACGAGATTCTGCTCCAATCTGCTTTGTGTTTTCCAAAGCCTTCATTTCATCTGTATCTTTTTCAAAATAGATTGCTGGAAGCATTGATGTGATAGAGTCTACTACAATTAGATCAACTCCAGCATTCATTAAACCAACTCCAACATCTACCATATCACTGATAGTTCTTGCTTGTGAGTAGATTAGTTTTGTTGGGTCTACACCCAAAGATCTTGCCCAATCTTCTGAATATGACATCTCAGAGTCAATCCATGCACACAGTTTTCCCTCTGCTTGTGCTAGAGCAATCATCTGAAGGCACATAGAAGACTTTGCAGAAGACTTTGATCCCCAAATAAGAACCTGTCTGCCATATGGTAATCCTCCACCTAGTGCACGGTTTAAACCATAACTAGGTGTTGGCTGATACTCATAGTTAACTCCAACTCCGCTTCCCAATCTTTTTCTTAACTTAGGATCAAGTTGTGCTAATGCTTCTTCTATACTAACCGACATGTACATCCTCCAATGTTACTGTTCCGTCTTTTGTCTTTCCAAAATCAAACTTGTATGCTTTTCCTTCTTCAATACTCATATACGCTTTTGCAAATGATGTAGGGAAAACTGTAATTGAATGTAAGTCTCTTCTTGTGTCTGCAAGAGTAAGAGATGCCATTTTCTTTCCAGTCTTTGTAATTCTTGGTTTAAAAGAAACTACAAACATCTCATCATCCTTGTATGGCAACTGCTTGTAACTTAAAAACTTTACAAGAGCATGAGATGATTCTTTTATCTCATCTGAAGGTATGAAAGAAACAATCCTATTATCATTACACAAGACAAGATAAGAGCGACCTGTCTCAATAGTTGTATTTTCATCATCAAATATACCGACACTGCCAGTTTTGTCCAAAATTTCAACTCGTGACCATCCTGTTCCTCGCTTAATTGATTTTACCATACCCATGAATATATATGATCCCTTTTCTTCAAAGTCAACAATATCCTGAATGAAGGCATAGTAATGAGAAGGAATTGTGATATTAAACTCTGGAAGATTTAAATATTCGTACAGATTCTCTTTAATCTCCTGATCATTTCTAGGATTATCATTAAAGGTTGCAGCACCAATTACTCTGAGTGCCTGTAGTGCACGACTGTTTACTCCGTTACCCTTGGTAAATGTAAATTCTTCAAGTTCTTTGTAAGAACTAAATGGTCGTGCAGATATGTATCGTTCACCAATTTTATCAGATATGAACTTGATAGCACTGAGTCCAAACCGAATACCTTTACCCTCAATTTTAAAATCGATATCCGAATCGTTAATATGAGGTAACTTAATGCTAATACCCATTCTTTTTGCTTCAATAAGGTATTCAGTTCTCGCATCTTTATCCTTTTCATTTTTTAGCACTGAGTACATAAACTCAAGTGGATAGTAATACTTCAACCATGCTGTCCAATAAGATAGGGTTGAGTATGCTACTGCGTGTGACTTATTAAATGAGTACCCTGCGTGAGCCTCAAAGTCATGCCATAAGTCAAGAGCAAGGTTTGGAGAGATAAACTTTGATGCACCCTCTACAAATTTCTCTTTAAACTGATCAAATTCTTTAGCATCTTTTTTCTTACCAATGATCTTTCTAACTTTATCTGCTTCCGACATGGACATACCGCCAAGGTGTACGCATGCTTGCATAACTTGTTCCTGGTAAAGAATACAGCCATAGGTGTCCTCCGTAAATTGTTTTAGTACTTGATGAGTATAAGATATATTTTGACGACCATGCTTACGATCAACATAGTCCTTACCAATTGTGTTCATCGCACCTGGTCGAACCAGAGCATTAGATGCTGCAAGTTCGTTTAGATTCTTGACACCCATCTTAACTAAAAGGTTGGTATAAGGTGCTGCTTCACACTGGAAGACACCCTTTGTGTATCCATCTGAAAGCATCTGATAAACATTGGCATCGTCCATTTTAATTTTAAGAAGATCAATCTTTTTGCCATCACGCTCTTTGATGATATCAATTGTATTCTTAAGAACAGATAATGTTTTAAGTCCCAAGGCATCGATCTTAATTAAACCAATTCTCTCGGCCTCTTCCATGTCAACGCCAACAACAGGAATTCTTTCATCAGAACCAGTAGATGATCTTGTTTCAAGTGGTGCATATCTAAAGATTGGTTCTTTTGCAGTTACCACACCAGCAGCGTGAATACCTGTACCACGGATGCGACCACGAAGTTGCTCTCCGTAAACTTCTACTTCTGGATACTTTTCACGAAATTCTCTGGTTGATTTTGAATTGCAGAAATCATCCCAAGAGTCCACAGTTTTTAATACTTTATTTACATCTGATAGGGGAATGTTTAATACTCGTGCAACGTCTCTAACAATTCCCTTACCTGTAAATTCAAGGAAGGTGGCAATAGATGCAACATGTCGGTACTGTCTAACAAGATAGTCTTTTACTTCTTCACGACGAGTATCTTGAATATCTGTATCAATATCTGGAAAGTCATTGCGCTCTGGATTAATAAAGCGGAAGAACAAAAGGTTGTGTTCAATAGGATCAATATCTGTAATCTTTAGCGCATAACAAACAAGAGATCCAGCAGATGAACCACGACCAGGACCAACCATGATTTCTTCTTTCTTGGCCCAGTTAATCATGTTACTCACAACAAGGAAGTATGGAGCAAATTTCTTATCTTTAATAATCTGTAATTCTTCTTCAAGTCTATCAAGATACTCTTTGTTCTCTGATAGTCCTCGCTCTGCCAAACCTTCCAAAGCAACCTTTGCAAGTTCCTTGTCAGGACTTTTGTACTGTACTGGTAGAAGGTTTAATCCTTCTTGAATACCGTAGTCTCCTACTGTCTCTGCTAATAGGATTGTATTTGAGTAGATGTCTGGTCGATCAATACCCTGCTCTTCCATGGCTGCTTTAATTTCTTCATATGAAAGCAGATGGATATCAAACTTATTAAATGTAATCTGACGGTCTTCGCCATAAAGATAATCAAGGCGTTCCATGATGTTGCCTTTTTTCTTTGACTTTTCATATGTTGCATCTTTTACAAACTTACCGTGTGTATTCATAAGTAACTTAAACTCTTGAACTTCTTTTTGTGATGGATCAACATGGTGGCAATCTGGTGTAACAATAACCTTAATGGAAAACTCATCTGCAAGTTCAATTAAATACTTGTTTATATGTGCTTCGTTATGAGGCATAACCTCAACATAATAGTCATCACCAAATCGCTCCTTAAACCAAGATAGATACTTCTTGGCAAGTGCAAACTCTTCCTCTTCTAATGCTTTAACTAGAACGCTACTTGGACATGCAGAAGAAACAATGATTCCCTCTTTATATTTTTCTAATATCTCAAAGTCAAATCGTGGCTTCTTAAAGAAACCATCTGTCCAAGATAATTCGCTAATCTTGTTAAGGTTTTCCAAACCAATTTGATTCTTGGCTAGAAGGATAATGTGGTTGTAGACAAGATCTTGCTGACCTTCTCTTTCAGACTTATCTCGTGTATCAGATATGTCTGCACACATGTATCCTTCTAGACCTAGAATTGGCTTAATGCCCTTTGCTTTTGCAATACGGTGCAGTTCCCTATGCCCAGATAAAGTACCGTGGTCAGTGATGGCTATTGCTGGCATCCCTAACTCAACTGCACGGTTCACGTATTCTTCTGGAGTAGCAATCCCATCAAATAAACTAAAATGGGTATGGACATGTAAGCCGACGTAGTTCATATTACCAATCTGCGTTGGTAGATGAAGTTACAGATGGACCATCAAAGCCCAAATAGTATGCTTCTTGCTCGGCATAAGGAATCTTCTTAAGTGCTGACTCAAGAGGATAAGGCTCAATGTCCTTCCAATCAAATGGTTCCTTGTCTGGTGCTGATGGAATAAGTGTGTAATTAGTTTCAGTCCCCTGACCATTACGCTTTAACTTCCACAGTACATTTGAGATGCTTCCTGTTTCAAGAGCATACTCACGAATTGTATTAAATGATGATTGCTTGCTGATACCCATTGACCAAATTGCAACATAAGGTGCTTCAATTCCGTCATCAACTAGTACGTTGCAGTAGAAACGAAGACGGCCACGCCATCCTGCCTTTGGATCCTTGCGGTGCATTTCTTCTGCCCAGTCACGACCCTCTGACTCCATTGTGTCTACAGCCTTGCGCTTGTAGTCCTTTGGGTTTACGTGCTCCTTAACAACAAGTGCTAGTCCACGCTTTTCATTATAGTTTGCAGAATCTTCATCAAGTTCTTCAATGAATCGAATCTTTACAGATTGACCGTCTGCAAGTTTTAGCCACTTTACCTTTGGCCCGTCGTTTTCATACTTTGGCTTGTCGAGCAGGGCATTGATATTCTTGAGTCCCTTTACTACGCTCATATTATTCTCCTTTGTTTATTATATTAGTTTAGCATAAGTGATATTGATTTGTCAAACTGAAACTCTAAATTTCTAAGTTCTTCGTCTGGCATATCGCCAATATCTTTATACTGAGTGTTTAGTTTAATAACGGAAACACGAGTAGATAGTTTCTCAACGATTCTATCTTTCATATTTCCTCCCGCCTCATCATTATCAGCAATAACAATAATGTTATTAAAATACTTCTGAAGCAATTCTATCTGTGTACTTGATACATTTGCACCAAGCGTTGCTACTGCTGGAAGACCTACCTGATCAAGCCTAATAGCATCAAATGAAGATTCCACTACATATACTCTATCAGACTTCTTAACTCTGTGCAAGTTAAAAAGGGTTTTACTTTTTGGTAGTCCTGGCGTATTTTTAAAATCTTTTCCCTCAATAGATCTACCAACAAACCCTAAAGGTATCCCATCTGGGCTATGAACTGGAACAGTAACCATGTCTTGCTTTTCGGAATATCCTAATGAAAACTTTATGCATGAAGGTTTTTGAATTTTTCTATATGTAAAATAATTCTTTGCTCTTTCGGAAGCAACTAGGTTGTTGTGTAATCTTTTAATAATTAATTCATCAAATGTTTTATACTGCTCTTCTTTTACAAGAACCTTATCAATCTCTGTAGTAAGATTAGTTAATTTTTCTTTAGTTTTAATAAATCTAGCAGCCTCAAAATATGTCCTACCAGAGGTATACATAACCAACTCTATAAGGTCTGCAGATTTCTGACAAGAGAAACAGAAAAACATTCCGCTATCTTTTTGAACTTCTCCTGCTGGTGTTCTGTGATTATTGTGAAATGGACAAAAGATCATGAAGTCTGCATCAAGTTCAGACTCTACGGTAATACCCGATCCTGTAAGGACTCGCTTGACTTGTTCTGCGGAATAAAGATTGGAGTTGTTCCGTCTATTCCTGCTATCCATTCGCTTTTCCTCTTCCCTGCGTAGACTGCCTGTATTGATAATTCAAATTCAAAAAAGTTCTTTATCTCATTATACCCTATAGTAAAATCTGGGTCAAGATCAATTCTTGGCACATAACCACTTAATTTCATTTCCGATACCAATAATCTTATATACTCATCTTTAAGTCTGCCAATCATTGAGTCATCATAAATTATTCCATCAAGGTAAAACCTTTTGATAGTTTTATGATGGTATGAATCATAAGTGTTGGCACTCTTTTTTGACATACCATATTATAACTACTTATCTTCAAAGTCTTTATATCTGTAATATCCCTTATCAAAATCACACTGGACTAAAAAATCACCCATAAATCCGTTACGATTCTTTCTAAATGCACACTCAATGATATCGCTATTTGTACCACGGCCCAAAGCAAGAACCCAATCAGCATCATATGCAATCTGTCTTGACCATGCAGTTTGACCCAGTGTTGGGACTGTGGATAGGTCATTTACATCATCTGGTGTGGCAGATGAGATAGCGATGATTGGAACTTCTTCACCAATAGCCATAAGTTTAAGTTCACGAGAAAGGTTCTTCATTCGTACTGTTTCATTATCTGACTTCTGATTAGGAGCCATTAACTGAAGGTAATCAACAATTACAAAGTCTGGCTTATACTGATCAATCTTTCCACGAAGAACTGAGGGATTAATTTCACCACCTTGATCGTTTGATATGATGTGGAACTCTGGCTTGCCCTTAAGATTCTTAGCATGCCAGTCTTTAAGCATATCTATTTCAATCTCACCATTACTAATTTTGCGATGCGACCATCGGCCCTCTCCCATAATAGTAAACACACGATTGCGAACTTCTGTCTCACTCATTTCAAGAGAGATGACCATTGGACTCTTACCTTGCTTCCATGCTTGAACTGCAAAGTATAGCGCTAACCATGACTTACCAATTCCTGGGTAAGCAAGAAACACTCCAAGTTGTCCTGGCATAATGCCTGAAGGAAGATAATTATCAAAACCTGGGAGTCCAGTTTTAATTCCAGATAAACCTAGTGCCTGCTGTTTCTTTACATTCTCAAAATATGCAATAGCAGACTCAAGGTCTGTAACATCAATGTCACGAATTGCTGCTGTATTTTTTTTGAGTTCTGATGTTTTTGTAATTAACTCGTTAAGTGCACCAGTTCCATTATTGTTTTGAATCTCGCTTGCTGCAGACCTAATAATATCCTTTAGGCTATCTGTAAGGTATTCTCCTTGAAGTTCTTCAAGATGATGCTTTGTTGCACCAACTCCTGCTACTGGCTCAAAGTCTCTAAATTTTTCAGTAACTAGTTCTGCTGGAGGAAGAACTGAGTTATTTTCAAAATATAGTCTAACAAAGTTCCAGATATCGCCATGCGTTCTTAAAAGATTATCAACATTGGCCTGCAATAGCACGTGAATCTGCTTATCATTTAAAACAGCCGTAAGAAGTTTTGCCTCTGTATTATTCACTTAACCACTCCTTTGCCATTTTTCTGCGCTCTGCTCTTTCTTGATCATCTTTATTTTTTTCTTTTTGTGCCTGCAATATTTTTTCTGCATTATATGCAAAGTAGTTCCAAGATGGATTTTCTGCAACTGAAAAATAATACTCAAGTATATCGTAGCATCCTGGCAACGTATATGATTCAACAAGAGCATCTGAAGCCCACTGCTCTACATTAAGGTTAAGGGATGGCTTTGATTCGTACCTTGCGGTATGATACTTGCTGTATCTTGAAAGCAAAGCCATACGGTCTTTGCGTTCTGCCATTATCCCTCAGCAGCCTCCGACTGGGCTTCTAAAATCTTTGCTGTTAGTTTATCTTCAACAAACTTATAAACACGCTCAAAGGCTTGGTCTGGAGTTTCTCCGTTACGTCTTGAGTCAACAATACCCAAATCAAGTCTCAGCGATTGAAAGTTTCCTAGATTAAGTGTGTATCCAAGTGTAACTGATACCTTTGTGTCTTCGTTTTCCATTTTATACCCTTCGTTAAATAGATTCATTCCAAATTGGAACAAACCGTCCATCTTCAGTTCTCGTATATGTAAGTATACCATCGCCCATTCTTCGTGTCAACTCTTGCTTACTAGGCGTAATATCATTAGTTATTAATTTGTCTTTTCTTGGCCTACCAATATGGTATGAAGCAAGTATATCACGAATAGCCCTTACCTGTGATTCTGAGTAGTATGACCTAACCTGAAAACCTCTTGCACCACCTTTTTGTGAGCCCGTCGGAAACGGTATCACTCCACGCTTCATCAGAGATGGCATATATTTTTTATGACGGTTAACCAACTCAGCAGTCTGACCTACTGTGTATGCTCGTTCTCTTTTATTTTTAAACTCACTAATTAAACAACTTTCAATCTGATCTTTGTTTATATTATAAACAGACATAATTCCGTTGGAATGATTATAGTGATGAATTCTAACCAGGTCTCCGTTAAGAAACCAGACCTTTTTGTTACCTGGTATTACAGGTGACTCATTGTATTTTTCGCTCTCAATTGTTCCCTTTTTAATAACCATTGGCCCTCCTGAGAATTGCTAGGTGGATGAAAAAACTTTCTTAGTCCACAAGTTATGCAATATATTTCTAAATTATTTATTTCAGTATATTGTCTATCTATAAACATTCTTCCATTGCATTTTTGACATCTAATCATTAATTTGGTATTCCAATAATCACTAGGTTAATTCCAATACTTGTGTCTCCTCCAGCATTGAACTTAACAGTGCCCTCAACTTTTGAAGTTGAAACACTTTTTAGCGTAACCGTTACATCTTTTCCAGCATCTGTGTTTCCAACGTTTACGGGGGTTGCCGTTACTACTGGAGCAAACTTAAACTCACTTGGAAAATCATAAGAGAATGATTGTGAAGATCCAGCGGTTTGTGTTGTACTAGTAGTTACCTGAACATACCCTCCAATAATTCTTGCCTCAGATGCTTTAACGCTTTGCTTTCCAGCATTTGGTGTATCAACTGTTACATACTTATATGTTGATGGTGATACCTGAACAGAAAGATCATTAATAGCCTTAACAATCTGATATATATAAGTTACGTCTAAAGGTTGCCCTCGCTCTGGTACAGGTAATATTGCCATATTATAATTATACCAGACTCACAATTTGAGAATCGTATATTTCTAAATCTTGAGAAAGTGTTGGATCTATAGAAGATATTTGAACTATAACCCTTACTGACTGAGTTCCAGTTTTTAAAAAAGAATAGTTATTAGATCCAGTGCTGGCTATATACTTTGGAGTCTGTCCATCAAAACCAACAAAAACATCATAAACTATTTGAACTGATACCTCCCCAGTAGTCCAGTTAGCCAATATTAGATTTCCAACAAAATTAAGATCTCCTTCTCCTATTATAACAGCATCTGAATTTGTTACAAAAATTTTTGAATATGCCGACTTTCTATTTCTATCTTCTGCAATAAGTCTAAATCTAACAACTCTTGAGTTTGATGATGTTACATTTCCCAATAAATCTTTTTTAATAACAACATTTTTAATACCCTTGTCTGCCATTATGCAACACCCAAAGCAAATCTAAATTCAATATAGTTTGTTGTATTTGCTGACTTTATAATTGGCCTTGATCCAACATTTTTAATCACAGAGTATCCAGTTAGTCCATACAAAGAGTTTGTGGATGTAATGTTTTCAAGTCTTAATCCATCTAAGCAAACATAGAAAAGATCAGAGGGCGAACCAGCCTCAGTAACACAGGCATAAATTTTTGCAACAGCAACATTTCTCCAATCAAAATTATCTGTTTTGTTTAAATCTTTAAGTGCTTTTGATGCAACTATATATCTATTAGTCGCAAGATTTCTTTTTTCTGTTGCTGTGCCTTGCGAATAAGACATATCGTCTATATCTACTTCAAACCTTGCATATTCTTGAACAGAGTCTACGCCTGCATAAGAAAACTCTAACAAAATCTTAACGTTGTCTGGAACAGTATTAGAGTTGGAGACTTTGTTAACAACAGAAAATGCCAATCTCAATTCATCTAGTGGACTATTTTTTGTAAAATCTACAGTTGTTTCATTAAGACGAATAAACTTTGAGCCAGTACCTATTTCTATTTTGTTTTGATTATTTAACGTAAGTGTTGAATTGTTTCCAACAATAGCAATTATGTTATTTAAAAACCTGCATCTTTCATTTCTTGTCACTCTAGGTGACTGAGTAAATATTCTATTATCGGCATTTGTTTGAAAAACACTATCTGTCTGATTTATAATACCATTTTCAGAATCACCATCTAGTGGTGTATATACAGATTTTATCTCTATAGCAGAAGAACCATATGGTTGATAGAGCCAGTTATCTGTGTCTGCAAAGGAATAAATATTCCTACTATCAAAAGATCCAGCAACTGGATTTGATGCTGCAGAAAAAACTCCAACCTCGGTAATTTCGTATCTTTCTTCTGTTGGTAGTTCGGCTGTTAAGACTATCTTATCTAAACCATCTTCATTTACAAACCCTCTGGATATGATTGGAACACGAAACATTTCAAAATCTAGCGAACTTTTCTCTGAGTAGTCTCCAAAGTCAGCGATGCCGTCAGAAGCCACTGGAGTGGGTCCACAGCCCACAGCAATATGAGAGGCATATGATTGTATCTGCCCAACAAGATATTTGGCTAAAAGATTTTTACCTGTATTAGTTATCATTAATCACTCCCATTAATATATTGTATCATCAAAAATTTCTCCACTAGTTAGTACCTGAACCTCTGCCTGCTCATTTTCTTTAACATTAACTAAATTAATAACCAAATCGCCAGTTAATGGGTCAATGTACACTGATTTACAGTTAGGAACTTTTTTCCACTTTGTCTTATCTTTTTCATCTGGATTGCTGTCTGGTGGAAATATATCGTATCCAGTTCCACAAATTGGAAGATGATCAAAAATTGATAAAGATAAAGACTTAAGGTATGAGTCAGAGGCCTGAAGCCTTAAAACATTGTTTGGATTATATTGTAAATATAGGTCTGTTAAATTTTTGATTGGGGTATAAATAACCTTTTGACCATTTACCAAGTCATGCCTAGATATAGTAGCAAGTTCATACCCACCAATATCTTCAAAGATAAGGTCTGTCATTATCTCAATAGACATAACATCATCATTAAAAAGAATAAGGTCTGGCGTTGCAACCTTGATAGACTTAGTGTCTTCTTTTGCTATTGCTTCTGGAAGGGCTGCAGTTGGGTTTAATGGCTCACCGCCACCATCAATAAGACTTGTCACTATGCCACCTCACTTAAAAATAATGTCATTTCTGGTCCATCTGAACTTCTTGAAAATTCAATATTATAAACAACAAATCTGGTAGAAGCACTTGATGCCATGCTTATATCATTTTCTTTGTAGTCTAGGCTAACAATATCTCCTAATTGAATTGTAGGTATTGAAAATATTTTAACCCCAATAGATTTTCTTGGCTTCATTGTTTTTTCAATCATCCATTTCATTAGGCCTGATGCTTCATCTTGTGACTGTATGTATGGTGTATTTAAAGAAAAATCTTTTTTGCCGTAAGTCATTCTGCTCAACTTTATGTCTTGATAATCTTGTTTAAACTTGTATGGGTTTGAAATTAACTTATCTGCTACAAACTGAGGATTTGACTCAAGAGTATTTTTATTAAAATAATCATCTACCGTTAAATTATTATTTGATTGTTGAGTAAATGTAATTCCTTGAACTCTTAAATAGTTTCCGCTTGTCTCATCTAGGCTAAGAGCCGTGTCTGTTGCATTGAAAATAATAAACTCTGCTCCATACGATCCTGCTCTAAATCCAGAAACAACATAGCCTTTTATCTTATTAAATGTTGGAGATATCTTTGCAGTTAGTGCTGGGTATGCTTTATCATACTTAAAGTTAAAAACTGCTGCTTCTCTCATAATGCTTCCAAACTCTTCAAAATAGATGTTGTACTTTGGTGGTTCTGAAGAACCAATGCCAGCAAGGTATGTATTTTGTATCAAACCACTCATTGCATACTTACGGAAAGACTCATTTGCATCAATTTCAGAATCTCCAAATACTGAGTTAACTGGGGCACCCAAAGAGAAAGAAGTGTTTTGAGAATAGTTGTTGCATAAAGCATAAACATTTTCAAACATTGCTCTTGAAGATCCTCTTGTAAATAATGCTACCTCAGAGTATACTGGTAGTGGTTCATTGTCGTCTACTGTTTTTATTAGTTTGCCATTAATGTATAGATAAAATCTTCTTGTTTGTCCTATATCTTCATACTCTACTGCTAGATCATATACCGTTGGATTTTCCTCAGAAAACACTCTTGACTGACCAGTAAAATTACCATCATCAACAGTAATCTTAGCCAGACCCTCCCATAAGCCAACTGGCACTGCTTTTCCATCATCAGATTTTATTTTATAAAAGAAAACATTGCTAACAGTTTGTCTTTGTTTTTTTGATAAATCACCAAGACCCAGGGCTGCTATTTCAAAATAGTATCCCACATTTGTTGTTGGATTTACCATTACTCCAATGCCTGCAGACCCGCCTGCAATATTAATGTTTTTATCTGGTGTTGACCCAGTTACAACATAATAAGTTGAAGAGCCATTTGAGGTTTGTCCACGATCCTGATTGCTTTCTATTTTTCCAATGATTCTTACTCTTGTTCCAAAGTGCTTATACTTTTTATCCTGTAATGACTTATGAACATAAGAAATGAAATCTCTTGGCTTTTCTTTTGTTGTAAAGTTAGGACCAGTTAATGAAAGTGCTGATGATTGAATTGACCCAGGAATCTGCTGAGTTTTTGTTGTTATCTCTCCAACATTTGCAGTGGACATAAAGTTTTTAATAATTCCTGTTCGTGTTGATGATCTTGCTAGGGCATCAGAAGAAATGTTAGTGTCTGTTAGTTTTCCAGCAGAATCTACAAGTGTTACAGCAGGCACTTGCTTTTTGTCAAAAAGATATTCAGAAGACATGTAACAACCTTTTACATTATCATCAGATTTCCAGTAATCAGATATGCCAGCAGTATGAGCAACAATTGTTGTTCCAAATTGTCCACGACCATGTTTTTGAACATCCCCATTTTGTAATTTAGTAACTCCAGACTGTTCAAAGTATTTTGGCTCAGAGTAAATTCTTACTAGACCAGTTGGATATATCTTTCCATTAAATGGAAGTTTAGAAAAATAATTTTGATAGTCTTCTACTGATGTTATCCAAACATTTCCAAAGCCAGTGACATTATACTGAACTGCATCATATTTAATAATTTCTCCTTGAGAATAAAAGTATCCATTATATCTTGTAATCCAATATGCAGCCTCGCCAAGACTAAATGTATTATTTATTACAATATTATTTTTTACAACTGGAACATCTGCTGAAAGATAGGAGTTTAAAGGTATAGCACTAAGGACATAAGAAGACTGTGTATTGACTTCATTGTTTATGGACTTTGTATTTTCTGTGCCAGATACTTCCCACAGCAAGGCAGGCTTATAGGTGTAAAATCTTTCATCATCTAAAAGACTAGCCTGCCTTAAAGAACCTATAGATCTTTGTATGTGCCTTGTTGTGTAGTTAATAACACCGTCGTTATAAACATTATTAGGCTGGGTAGAAACAGAAATAACATTTGCAAGTTTAGTATTAGTACTTTTGTTTTTAATTTCTTTATCCTGAACTAAATCTACAGTTCCCTTGAGTTCAAATGTGACTGGTCTTTGAACTGCAGTTGGCATAATATAATCTTTGCTCATCATAACAAAGTTGTTATATTCATCAAAGAACATTGCAGTCTGAGTTGAGACGGCTAAGTCTTGAAGAATTTCTGCAACACTTTTATCTGGTCCAACAAAAAAGTATGGAATTATTATTTCTTTTTCATTTTCAACTCTTTTAAAAGTATAGTTAGAAAATCCAATATAGTCTAGCAAAAGAGAAACTGCAGAACTAACTGATACCTCTGTCATCAATATTTGTGGAGCAGTAATTGATTCTAAATACCAATACATATCTCTTAAAGAAAGAGAGACTGTTTTTCCCATAAGGTCTTGCTTTGGAAATGAATCAGAGTAAAGGGTTTTCATTGGAACATAATAATCCCATCCAGCAACATCAACGATTACTTCATAAAATTTAAACTGAACATGTCTATTTACATATTTTGCTATTATACTTGATGAGTTGTTTTCATTAAATGCTTGATCGTAATCAAATATATTAATGCTTCCATTAGAAGCAATTAATTGTCCAACTGGCAAACCGCTTATGCCAAGATCTGATGCGCTCTTATTGATTGAATAGTCCAAGGTTTTATCAGAAACATTCATAGCAAGTCTTGGAGATATTTCTATTAAATCAAATGTTGAATCTTTTACATTCATTGACTGAACAACAATTCTAATTCCAGAGATGTATTCAAACTCTCTGTACTGTGCCTTACCATCCAAAGACTTTATGAATACATTTGGAGATGTTGCATCTGTCACAAAGTTTGTTAGTCTATTTACTGTTTCATCCTGAACATACCAGCCATATTTTGGGGTTATTATTGTATAGTCTGTTCCATTCCAAATATAAAACTTACCTATATCATTTTCATTTTCTTTAATAAGATAAGCATATCCAACAACAGACTGTTCTGGAAGCAAAGATATGCTTGCATATATTTCTGCAAATACAAAGTTTGATCTCCACTCATCTGGAACAACTAGTCCGTAAGCAATTTCAACATATCCATCACTACTAATAATAGGTGATCCGTCTGCTCTTCTTGTCGCAGGGTTAAAAGAAATTACGTCTTCCCAGTTTCCTTCTTTTAAAAATTGAATTTTCCATCTATTAGGGACCTTTTGATTTAGTTCTCCAAAAAATGGATCTGCAAATGCGCCTGTGGGTGATGAGAATGGACCAAGATTTTCTGTTCCAGTATGTGTTTGCATTTTTACAACAACTCTATTTGTTGGGACCTTTTCTTTATAAACAACAAATGGGCAGGCATCTTCTATAGAGTTTTGCGAGCCTCTGACTTTTGAGGCAATTCCGTACTCTTGTCCTAATTCAGTTCTATAAGATGTCCAGTATTTAAACTTATCATTTTTATCTGGCATATAATATCTTGGTCGGTCTGCCATGTATAGGTTTGGATGGTGTAGTTTTCCATTTTCAAAAAATGCAGCCTTATTAATTCCAGACCTTGGTCTGAACTGTTCAAAGCATGCCTCTAAAGAATAAAGAGTTTTTAATTTTTCTTTTTTTGTTAAAAATGTTGTAGGAATGTCATCATTGTCAAAAGTTCCATCAACTAGAACATCTGCATCAGTTGCCCCTGTATAAAAATTTCCATCATCATTAATGTCAAAACTTGTGGGCAAAGAAGAATAAATAGAAGAAGGATCTGTTGGTCTATATCTATAATTACCAATATGTTTGATATTGGTTGGTATATTCATATTCCATTCTGCTGTAATTATTGACTTATTACGTACCGTCGAAGAAGTCTCTAAAAATGTTTGCAGGTCTTTATCTTCAAACATTATACCTCTTCCAAACTTATTGAGACATTCCAGTAGTCAAAATTGCTTCCTCGTTTTTCAACAGAGTATGAAAAATCACTAATAAACATTTCAATAAGTTGATTATATTGTCCTAGATGATCGTAAGGCTCTGGTGTGCCCTTGAATATGCCCTTTCTATCGTATGCAAGAAATACCCAAAAAGAACCTTTGTGAGAGTCATACCACTCAAGCATATCTGCTCCACCTGCTCCTCCATCAGTCGTGTAAGATTTATATGGAGATACCCCTGTGGCAGTATCAAATGCTGGTACGTTTGAATGAGATCTAGATGGAATCATATTCCAACTTGTGCTTAGTGTAAGTTTATCTGCAATATGATATGATCTCATGCGACCATTAATCATTCTTTCACGCTTTTCAATTCTTTCTTCTGAAAACTCTAGTGGCTGTCTGTTATCATCGGTAATAAAGATAAATTGATCTAGTAAGGTTTGATCCTCAACGCTTTCTGGGTCTACCCCAACCTCATATCCGTAAGGAATGTATAAACCATTTTGCAATGTGCCAGAGTTTTCAGACCAAAGCATTCCGCTTGGTCTGTTGTATTTCCTACGACCTTGGATATATGTTGCCCTAGGATCTATCTGCTCATCGGCCATTTAGTGATACTCCTCTGATTCTTCTATCATCAACCTTTTTAATTGTTGACATTACTGCCTGTGCAATATCATTTGGATTTGCATCTGTCTTTGCATTAACTGTTAATGTATATGTATTATTATACACTGTGCCACCAATAGAATCACCATTATTAATTTTTCTCATATTATCTACACCGTAGGAATCTACAGCATATTTACTCATTATAAATTCGCCTGGAGTTAGCATTGCTGGTACTGTATCAGTTCCCTTTGCAAAACCACCAACAGCAAAATATTTAGGAATAAGTCCACCAGTAGACCAGTTTCCAAATGCTTGGGCTGCTGCAGCATTTCCGCCAAACTTTTTAAGGTTTGCTTCATCCTGTGCTTTCTTTGCTGCTGCTGCTTTATTTGCTGCCAACTGTTCAGCCTGCTGTTTTGCATAGTCTGGTCCAGTATTATATTTCTTTGCAAGGTTCATTTGATCTGTTAGTCTATTAAGATCTTGATAGTGCATTGCTGCACCTGTACCAGCATTTTCTGCAATCTTTAAGTTATTTACTGCACGATTAAATAGTTCAGAATTTCTTCCTATGTTTGCAGCAATGTTTGTCTCTAGGTCTTTTACATGCCCTCGTGCTGTAGGATCATCTATATTCATCCATGTAGGGGTATAGGGTGTTGGTGGTGTTTCTGTAAATCCATTAGGAGTAGAAGTTCCCGAACCGTTATTCCCAGTACCAGCGCTGTCTGGAGTGCTTCCTGCATTTCCACGATATTCTGGATTTGGTCCTGGCTTTGGTTCTGGTGTTGGAGTTTCTCCTGGCTTTGGATCTGGGGTCTCTCCTGGCTTTGGTTCTGGTGTTGGAGTTTCTCCTGGCTTTGGGGTATACGATCCTGCAGGAAGCAGAACATCTGCCTTTTCATCCTTATAAGCCTTTACGAGTTTGTCTACAATATTTTTAGCATTTTCCATTTCTTGTAAAAATTTTGCACTGTTTGTTCTTGCGACATCAACTTGATTTTGAAGTAATTCCCAACCTCTTCTAAAAATATCTAGTTGCTTTATTTCTTCTCTTAAGGTTACACTCTTTTGTCTTATTTCTTCTTGTGCTGGCTTAATCTTATTATTTTCCAAATCAAATATCTTATCTTCTAAATCACTGATCTCTTGCTCAAGGTCTTTTCTAGTCTTTCCATCTTGAGTGACTCTTGATAATTCTGCTTGTCTAGACTGCTCTAAAGCATCTTTTTCTTTTGTCACTGCATCTGCTGCTGCCTGTGCTCTCATATCTTGAGCAGCCTTTGCTGCTGCTGCAATATCTCCAGATGTTAATGCTTCTGCAAGAGTTAGTTGACCCTTTTGCTGCTGTGAAATTGTAGCATTTGCTTTTTCAATTTCATCTAGCGCCTTAACTCTTTCATCATACTTATCATTAATTTTTTGCTCTTGTTTTTCAATCTCACGAAGTGCTGCATTTTTTTGATCTATTTTATACTGATTAGCATCAATTTCATCCTGTGCTTTATCAATTTTGTTTTGAAGATCTTCTGTATCAATATCAAACTTTAGTTGAAGTGTTTTTTGCTTAACGTCTGCCTGATCCATTGCATTTGAGAATCCTCTGTCAAAAATCTTTTGCATACCTTCAATTGAAACAGCATCAATCTGTAACTGGACCTTTTCTTTATTTAATGCTTTTTGAAGCACCCTTAAGAAATCTTCATAATTTTTTGATCCTGGCTTAACGCTTGCCAAATTAACCAATGCTTTCTTAAGGTTTTCGCTTTGCATAATTGCATTAAGTTGTTCTTGACTAAACTGACCCATGGTCTCTGTCATTCTTGTTAGCAACGTAACATTATCATCTAGCGCTGTTTCTTCAGACTGAATAGCCTCAACAGCAGCATAATTTTTCTTTTGTATTGTTGCTTCTCTCCAGGCATTTACAATCTTTTTTATTTGACCATCATCTAATTTTTTGTTTGCAATTGCTGCTGCAAAGGTTGCATCTGCCACAGCCTCTAAAGCAATAGAGCCTTCAACGCCAGCAGCCTTGAGTCTGGTTAACGCTGTAGTTTGGTCTCCAATTTGTCTTGCCATCCTTTCTTGCTCACTTACGAACTCTCCAAGTTTAATGGACTGAATTGCATCCTGTATGCTTTTTGCAGTATCTTTTATTCCTGATATATTGCCCTTTTCATCAAACTTAAATAACTTATTCTTTTGTTTCTCATAATCTTTTGGATCCATTCCAACAATGAGATCAATAAGGTCTTCTCCTGCACCTAGTTTTCTCATGTCATTTTCAATACCGCTAAATATTTTTAAAGTTTTATTTCCACCAAATAATTTATTTAATGCTTTTGAAGATGCTTCAAATCCTTCTGTAACCTTGATCTGATTTTTTCTCACATCTCTTAATCTTTTAACCAGGTCATCTAGTGGTGATGAATCTATTCCCTTATTGTCATTAGTATTAGTAGGCTTGTCAAAAGTTTTTGCTGGTGGAGTTATAAAACCCTTTGCAATATATGTTGCAACACCAGTGCTCTCAGAAAGACCTTTGCCCCTAAATTCATTATTTGCTGCATTAACAACATTTGGGTCAGCCTTTCCAACTAAATAGTTTACAACTAAGTTTTTATTTATTGTATCTTTTCCTTCAGAAAGTGCTGCCCAGTCTGCTTTTACGCCAGCAAAAGTCGCTGGGTCTTCTCCTGCAAGTTTTGTAATTAATGCAAAATCTAATTTTTCTGGTAGCGGAGCAATTGCTGTGAGTGCTGCAGAAGCAATCTGCATTTGCTTTACACCATTTGTTTTTAGATCTAAAGTAATTCCATACTGGTCTTTAAATCTAGATAAAGCCTCAACTGCATTTAAATCTGTATCAAATGACTCTTTGTTTGTATTTACATAATTTAACATTACGCTTATTGTTGATGCTTTTGCTCCTGTTTTAGAAAGAAGTTGCATAATCATATCTGTATTTGCAAATCCCTGCTGCTCTATCAAAAGATTAATTCTGCTTGAAAAATCTTTATCTTCAGCACTTGCTGCTACAATTTTTGAAACTGTGCTTGCATTTAAATCTCCAGAAGCAAAACCTAATTGAATTGTTTTCTTAAACGGTGTGTCTTGAAGTGTCCCAAGTTGATCTTTTGCTTGCGAAACAAAAGTTTTAATAGCCTCTGGAGCATCTTTATACAAAGCATCTATAGATGTATTAATTGCTGCTGTGAACTCTTTTCCAGAAAGACTCTTAGACAAAGTTTTTACCTCATCAAGACTTTGTTTGTTTGCTCTATTTAAACTTTCAACCTTTGCTTTTCTTTCATCCTCAAGGGCTAATGCTTCCTTATCAGTTTTTGCATTTTGCTTTTTTATTTCATATTGCTTATTTAGTGCATCTATTTGTGCTTGATTTTGTTGAATTGCCATTGCTCCAGTTTGAACTGCTGCTGCATCTAATTTTGCATTTGCTGCACCTACTGCATTGTTAGAAAATGGCATAAGATTTGGAGCGATTCCTGCTGCAACTCCATCAAACGCTTTTTTCCACCATGGCATTGACTTATAAACTGCATCAGCGTTTGCTCCAGTAACTGCCTGACTAAAAGCATCTTGAACATTTTGCATTGTGTTGGCTTTAATAGTCAGTGCCACTGATAATGGATCTGTATATAGATTTTCCCCATTTGGACCTAAAAGTTGTACTAGATCTCCAGTAATTGTTGCTGGGATTGAGTAATCACCCAGTTGCTCACCTAGTGCAGAAGCAATACTCTTTGCTTGGTCTGTTGTAATAATACCTTGCATAATTGCTTGAGCAAGGTTTGTTGAAATATTTTTGCCAATTGCTTCTGTACCCATTCCCTGTTTTGCCTGAGTATTGATATCTGACATAAGTGTTTTTCCAAAACCACTTTGCAAAATTGTTTGACCAGATCGTCTTTGTTGTTCTGATGTTCCAGCAACCACTGTTTCTCTTTTTCTTTTTGCTGCTTCTGATGCAGAAACCTTGCCAGTAACAAGTGATAGTTCTTTAATCTTGTTAGTTCCCATTGACATTGCATTTGCAAGAGCAATTCCTTCTTCTCTGGCCTTCTTTATGTTTTGATTAAAATAATATAATGTTGCAGCAACTGCTCCAATAGCAACACCAGCAATTCCAACTGCACTTGTTAGCAATGGCATCACCGCTGTTAATGCCATCATAGGCATCATTAGTTTTTGAGCGGTATCTCCAACTTGACCAGGAATCATAGAAGCAGCCATCATGACACCAGAGGCAGCCATCATCTTGCCACCTGCACCCATGCTCTTTCCAGCCTCTTTTCTTTCTGCTCTTCTATCTTTTATCTTTTGAGAAACTGAAGACATTCTTGAAGATAGTGTTTGCTTTTTAGCAGAATCTGCTGATCCTGCTGTAATTACTGATGCTGGGTATGCAGACTTTTGAGCAAGTGCACTTCTCTTTTGCTGTAACTGTAGTTGTCTTCTTATTGACTTTTGATTAGCATCGATTGGTCCCGTGCCGTATAGCGCTGTTCTTGATGCTGCAGCCTTTGACTGCGATCCCTGAACTGTTGCTGCACCAAGTGCTTGTCCTGTTGCCTTTGCATCATCAATATACTCTCTTGCTCCAAGAACTAATCCAGCCCCTGCATCTTGTCCTACCTTACGCATCTTTCGTGATGGAGACTTAGTTTGTAGTGCTAGGGCTGCTGCATTTGGTAACTCATTTGCAATTGCCTGTATTGCTTCTTGATTTCTTACTGTTAAATCTCTTAGTTGCTTTGGCTGTCTTGCAAGAACCTTTTCTCTAGCAAGTGCCCCCTGACCAACTGCGTCTGCATACATTATAAAGTTTTTACTTGTTTGCTTTTCAATTGCAGCATTTGTTTGTGAGTCTGCTGCAATTTTTCTAAGTGCTTTTCCTTGAATACTCAATTGCTCTTCTGTTAATGCAACGCCATTATTTACATTTGACATGATAGATGCAATCTGTTTTTCTGTTGCACCAGTTTTTACTAAGTACTCTTGATATACTTTTCTATACTTTTCAGATTTTTTAAGGCTTTCAAGAATAGAATTATTTTCTGCACCAGTTTGCGGAGTCCATACTGCACTGTTCCAGGCTGGTGACTTCATCCCAGTCTTTATTCCTGTCTTTACACCCTTTTGTTCTTTTGAAACAGCAACAGTGTGTGACCTATCGATCTGTGTTGCATTAGCAATTTGTGACTGTGTTGCTCCATACTTTTCCATTGTGCGTCTTATTGCTTTTGCAGACGCTCTTGCTGGTGCCATCTCTGCTGCTGCTGCAACTGCGCCACGTTCTCTTCTTAGTTGATCTGCAGGACTTCCTAGTGATTTAGGTGCAGCATATGCGCCTCCTCCACCAACTCTTTTTTCTGACTTGGATGCAAACTCTTTGCCTAAATCTGCAACTCTTCTGCCTTCTGCTTGAGCAATACTTCTAACTTCTTTAACAAACATCTTCGTGCTTATTTTAGTTTCTGATGCAAGGTTCTTTAATGCTTGAGCAATTATGTCATCTACTGTGCCAATGCTGCTATCAACTTTTGCTTGGATTGCTTTTATTGTTTGTGATCCTGCAGGCAAAGAATAATCGCTTCCACCAAATTTTACAGATTTAGAGCCAACAATTCCAGCATTCTTATATCCAGGAATATTTCCTGCTATTAATCCATTTACAAGACCAGGGTACTTCTTAACAATTCCTGCAGATATAATAGCCTCACCATTTGATGCCATAATTGGAACTGAATCTGAGGTTGGTCCTCCAGGACCAAAAACAATTCCTCCTCCTGCAAACTTTTTAGCAACTGCTCCAGGTCGCATTCCTATTGGCATTCCAAATGCTTGCTGTGCTGATAAGGCTCTTTGGTATGCTAATGCCAATGCTCCAACGGCTGATGCTTCAGATGTAAATGTTTGTCTAAGTTTTTGATGAACCTGGTCTAAAGATGCTGCAACAGCAGATGCTTCAAGTTGCTGTTTAGTTAGATAGTTAGTCTGCTCTCCAAGAATCTGTGTAGAGGATCCTGCCTTTTGAAATCCGCCTCGTAACGTTGTAAATAATTTAATTATATTTGCAATACCATTGGCAAGCAAACCGAAAGACATAAGAGCCAATGGTCCGACTGCACCAAGTGCTAAGGTAAGAATTGTTATAAACTTTTTGCTTCCATCCCCAAGATCATTAAACTTATCTAAAATCTTTGAAGCAAACTCAACAATTGGTGTTAATGCTTTTAAGAACTGCTCTCCTACTGGAGCAAGAGTTACCTTTAAATCCTCAATTGACTTTTTAAACTTATATGTTGTTGTCTCTTCTATCTTACCTAGTTCTCGCTCAGATAAAATTGCTAACTCTTCTGTTGTTGCCCTTGTTAACTCTAAGACTCGTGATGCTTGTGTACCTTCGGCAGTTACATTTTGAAATAGTGTTGACAAACGAGAGAACTGAAACTTACCAAATAATTGCTCAATTGCTCTTGCACGATTGAGTGGATCTAGCGTATCAAGGGCTTTTGCAAAATCAATTACTGTTGATTTAACATCTCCTTTGTTTGCTTCTACAATTCCCTTTATATTAATACCAAGGCCTGCAAGCATTTTAGATGCTTTGTCAGATGGATTAATTAATGATGCAAGACCTGACTTAAGTGCGTTAGCACCTTCTGATGCATTGATTCCACCTTCCTTCATTGCTGTTAAGAAAAATGCAAGATCTTCTACATCTCCTCCAAGTTGTTGAACAACTGGGCCTGCTTTTGGAATTGCAATTGTTAAATCTTCAATAGATACAACAGTTTGGTTTTCAACTGCGTTAAGGAAGTCAATCTTTTTTGTTAAATCTTCTGCAGCAACACCAAAAGCATTTGTAATTGATATTGTTGTTTCTAATGCCTGTGCTTGCTCAACACCGCCAAGAACAGCAAGTCTTGTTGCTTGAGAAACCTGTGCAGTTAGTTCTGATCCTACCTTACCCATTGCTGCAGCATCTGCTGCCATCTTCATTGTTTCTTCTACTGCAACGCCATACTTTGTGTACTCTCTTGCCAGTGTCTGTATCTGGCTGACCATCTCATCTGTTTGTTCTTTTGTTGTAAACATGTCTCCATAAACACGCTTAAATCTAATGGCCTGCTCTTCCATCGCCATGAATGTTTTTGCTGCTGCTGTTCCAAGCATTGTAAGTGGAACTGTAAAACCAACCATCAACTGACGGCCAGCCCATTGTGTATTCTTACCAAAGTTTAAAAGATTGGTCGAACCTTGCTTTAATAACTGATTTAAAAGTTGTTGTTTTTGTGCTGCCATGGCTGTTTGTGTGCCAAGGTTTTTCATATCTAAGGTTAGAGGTCTTACAGCAATTGCTTGGAGAGCACCGTTTGCTCCTCGACCCATCTTAATATATTGGGTCTGTACATCCTTAACACGCTCTCGTGCTACCTTGCTTATTGTGTCAAACTCAGACTTGAATAGTCTACCAAAAGTTTTTGTGGCTGCGCCAGTGTATCTAAAATATTCTCTTGATGTTAGTTTATTTTTTTCTAATGCGTCTGTAAACGACTCTGTACTTGTTTTTACTGATCGCATAGATGCCTGGAACTTGCCAGTTGCATTTATGCTGTTCATCAAGTTTTGTGCTTGATTTGCTGCTACCGCATTTGCTGCAGTACCAGACTTGGCCATTTGTGTATGGAAGGCTGATATTTGACGTTGCAGAAGTTTTAGACTTGCTAAAGCATCAGACGTATCAATATTTACATTAATATTGGATTGAACATCAGCCATCCATTAACACCTCTTATTTAGTTATTTACAAGGTTGCCAAGTAGTGAAGCGTCTGAAAGTCTAATTCCAGATGCCTCTTCAACAATCTTGTATACTGTTGGAAGGTCTAGATTTTCTTCTAGGGCTTCCTTATCTTCTGCCAACTCTGGCTTGTATTGTTTCATTGCAATTTGAACACAGTCAATAAGTAAATCCATTGACTTCTCGTTATCTTCTGCTACCTTTGCAATATCCTCAAACTTCTTCATAAATGGACGAAGTAGTGATATCTTTAGTGGTCTTACCTTGATCTTTGTTCCGTCGATCAAAGTTACTGTCTTTTCTTCAGTGGCGGTTGCCATTTATTCCTCCTTATAAGGTTTAGTCAATTATACCATAGCACAGGCTTATTTTTTAATATTAATATGATTCATAGTCAAGGCCCATTCCTATTCCAAAACCAGCCTTTTCAGCATTTTTACCTTGTAAGGCTAGAATATCATTTCCACTAGTTGCTGCACCCTTGCTAAAAACTTTGGCCTTCATATCTTCCCATGCATTACCACTTCCAGAATTCTTATCTAAATCTACACCCTGCATCGCTGCAGCAAACTTTTTATCGCTATAATCTAATTCTCTTTTTATTTTTATTGTTGCAGTTAATTCTGCCATAGACAAAGATTGTTCTAGTTCCTCGTAATCTCTCCAGATTCCAAGAAGAAATGCTTCTGATTCTAGTTTTGCTAGGTCTAAAGTTTCCCAAGATGAACCGCTATCAACTGCTTGAGATTTTACGGTATCATCAGATTTTTCGTTAATCTTGATACCTGCTGCAATATCTATTACCTCATAGATCGTTGGAAGATCTAGGTTATCTTCTAAATCTTCTACAGTTTGAATATGTGGAGCATACTGTTGCATACAAATTAATGCACAGTTAACTAAAACAGATATTGATTCATCATCTGTTTTTGCTTTTTTGATTGCATCGAATTCTTCTAAAAATTCTCTAAGATATTTTATTTTTAATGGGGTAGCATAAATTTTAGTTCCATCTACAAGACTAAACTGTTTTTTATCATAAATTCTTGTTGCCATTATACAAGTATACCAAAAAGAAAGGCCCAATCCCGAAGAATTGAGCCTCTCGTATATTAAGTTGTATTATGCTGATAGTGAGCGGTCTACGATCTTACCGTAAGACGCATCATCATTTGGAAGAAGACGGAATGAAACTTCAAACATTGTTGCTTCATCACGCTTTGCTGCTACTGTAACATTCTCAATTGAGAGTGCACGGTATGCAACATAAATTCTTTCCTTTGGATCTAGAGCAGAACCAGAACCTGGACCTACTGCTACAAGACCACGCTCTAGTGGAACGTCGCCAATATCTCCAGCAGACATGCGAAGTGTTGAAACTTCGTCTGCTGATGCTAGATCTGTGTCACTTCCTGCAATTGCTACTAGAAGGTTTTCTAGTGTTGCCTCTGCAAAAGATGTATTTAGATTAACTGTCATACCTTGCTTGAATAAACGAGCAACGTCTAGAAGTTGATCTACTGCAACCTCACCAAAATCTGGCTGAAACGCAAGTTCCAAACCATTTGATGTGTATCCTATATTTGTAAAGTCTTCGTCACGATCTGTCAAAGTACTCTTATAAGATGTTGCGGATGCTGTAAAAGATGGAAGGTCTGTTACTGCTTGAGCATCAGTTACCTTGCCAGTCTGTGAGTTGTATCCGATTGGACCTGCATCATATGTAAAAAGTGCTGCTGCACCTACGATGATGTTACTACTTGAACCACGGCTGTATGCCATATTTTCACCTCTTTCATTTTATTAAAAGGGGGTTGTTTCCTCATCTTAATTATACAGGCCGTTTATTATGGGTTTAATGAGTCTGGCCATACGGGATGCCAGTCATAATCTATGATGATCTTATTCCCCGCATAAGTACGGGCTGTGCCAAAGTCTATAATGTCTCTGGTCTCTTCAAGTTGATAAATTTTAAAGTTATGAAAAAAGCATTGTTTAGACTCATCTTCCCAAGCACCCTGATTTGCTGCTGCCCACTCGTTAAGGTCTTTTGCTGAGTCATCACCACGGTCAAGCAAATCGCTTATTTGTTGCTGAGTTATAACCATCTTTGTTGTTGCATTTTCTCCCACTGCATAAAAGTAGTACAACAGTTGCTCACACTTAATGTATGGAAATGGGGTTCTTCTCATTTTAAACATTCTGTCATATACAGCAAAAACCTCATTGCTCTGAGGAAAAGTTGTAGTAAGGTTTTCAATATCTGTTGGAAGTGTTGGGAAAAAATATGTTGTTCCAACTGTCCTTGTTCCTTGTAACGGTGGATCTGACAAAGTAAGACTATCCATATCTAACTCAAAATTAGGGTCTATTTTTGCTGCCAAATACTTATTAATAATTGTTGGTGGATGATGAATATTAGCCATTATGCATTTACCCCCGCATTAGCAATCCAACGATATCCTGTTAACATACCCTTGGATCTACCAAGTGACTTTCCAGCATTCATGTCTTTTCTATATACTTCTGGATTTTCAAGATATCTTGCGACTCCACTAGACCTCAAAAATGCTTGTGAAAAATATCTATTAAAAAACATATCAAGTGTTTTTTCAAAACCACCTTGAACTTCTGACCCTCCAGGGTTGTCAACTTTTACTGGACCTTTTGTAAATACTGTTTCTCCGTTTTCATCAAATGCCAAAACCTGTGCAACCTTTGGTCTGATTGTGACTGGAATTCCCTCCTCCATAATTCTTGCCTTATCATAAAATGGAGTTCTTGATCCATTCTTTATTGATGTTGATTGAGTAAATGAAGACTTAAATGATAGACCTAAATTGCTTGTTGTGTATGATATATCGTATAGTCTTGCACTTGGACTTCCTGTTTGATTCCATTCATATATATGATGAAGCATTTGAGGATTAATTCTTGCATTTGAATCTACAAACTCTTTCATAACTTGAACAGTTTCCATTCCAAGAGTTTTTAAAAATACTGTCTTACCTTTTTGTACTCCGTCTAAAAATCCAATGGAGTAATCAACAATGTTGTTCATTTCTTTTTTAAATTGATTAGAATTAAATACTGCTTTCATACATCACCTGCTTGATTTTCAGATCTTCTTATTACAACTTTATAAAATTCAACTGTTCCAAAAGGTCCCACAAATGGTTCATATGTTGCAATCTCAAACAACGTTCCTTTTCCAGATCTTGGTCCAGATGTTTCCATGTAGACTAGGTTTCCTTCTTTGTCTTTAATATCTGTTAAAAGTATATTAGTTAAAGAATTTTTGCTATCAAGAGAAGAAATCCTTATGTCTGATTTTAACCTTCCAACAAGAATTGAATTTTGTGTTATGTTAACATTAGGCTTAACTTCTTCTTTAAAGGCAGAACCTCCAGATGAAAATATGCAAGCAAAGGTTTTATCTAGTACCCATCTTTTTTTAATTGCTCCAAAGTCTCCCTGCTCAACTATTGGGTAATAGACAGATCCCTGCATAGGAAACATAAAGTCTGTTGCTTCGCATATCATTAAATTAGCCCTGGCTTAAGAATAGTATTTGCATACTTATCTAAAATCTTATCAACCAAAAGATTGCCAGTTCCTCCAAACATGGACTTATCAAACTGAATTCTAAATTGATCTGTGTTATATGATGTTATAAATCTCTTATAGTAGTCTAACTTTCCACACTTAATATCTTCTATTAACACTTGTGTAGCATACTCAACATCTGTAGGAATTGTCTTATATCCTGTATCAACAATAAAGGTATAGTCATAACCTGCTGGGAATCCAACTGATTGAAAACCATAGTAGCCAAGATCTCCTCTTGCAGATGGAATATTTGGTGGTGCTTGTTCTGCTCTGTTGTAGGTATCAACAATTAATTTCTGAACTGCAGAATTATCTAAAGTTATAACAAACTGATACTCATTTGATTCTGGTGTTTCAACGTCGTAGACTAGTTTGTTATTTTCATAAACCTGTAAAATTTTATTTGTGTCGTACCAAAGTGGGAAGTAATCTGTTCCCTGACCAGTTGTTTGAATAATTTGCTTATGGTTATAAAAACCATTTGGAATGATTGTATCTATTATTGATCTTGCAACTAACTCTAGCATTCTATACTCTGAAATTTCTGAAGCAGTTGTTGCTAACTTATTAGCGTTAACATATGGCCTAATTATGTCTAGGTTTTCTTCGTAAAGAGTATGAATGTGCTCTGAATCATAAAACTTAATATAAAACTTTCTATCGTACTGAACTTTATCTAGTTCTAGTTCGTATACTACGATACCGTTGGCATCTGATGTTACTTCAGTTTCAATTACTGAGTGGTCCACCAAATCCTCAACATACTGGATATACGTATAGTTTGGTATAGGTAATGTCCAAGTTGTTGTAATAGGATAAGGTGGAACTCTCATGACCTCCATTGATTATTACCCAAAAGCCTTCTTGACTTCTTCTGGTGTTGCTATGCGAATATGTGGTCGTGTTAACCACTGATCTGCTGCATCCTTTGTTACAATGTTGTATCCTCTAGAAACCTTTCCTACGCCCTGCCAAGAAACGTTCTTGGTTGAGTGTATTGCTACCTTCTCAACTGAGTCTTCTACCTTTGGCTTTTCAAATGAGCGTGGTTCTGGCTTTGGAACAGAAGTAGTTCCCATAACTCCATTGTTTACAGCACCTAGTGCTGGAATCTCTTCAGAGTTATTGCTATATGCTGGTGCACCAATTGCATCGTGTGCTGGTGCTGGTGCTGCTTCAATTACAGGTTCTGCTGGTACTTGCTCAACAACTGGTGCTTCAACGACTGGTGCCTCAACAACTGGTGCTTCAACAACTGGCGCTTCTTCAACAACTGGTGCTTCAACGACAACTTCTTCTGCTACTGGATTTTCATTTACATTTTCCATTATTGCCTCCTAAATAGTATTATATCATTATAAGTAGTAAGGGGAGCAGGAGCGTTAACTCCTACTCCCCCTAAATTGTACTGTTTACAGATTACTCTGCTGCAGCATCAGCGAATGCAATTGCATCCTGCTCTTCCCACTGAATACCAAAACGAACGAATACTGTGTATTCTACAGTATCCTTCTTTGGACGGTATTCACGGTTTACTGTGATATCGCGCTGGAATCCCCATACACGGTTCTGTGGGAATGTCAAGTCGACATATCCTGCAGGGTAGTAAGGAACTTCCTGAACATCTACACCTAGAACACGTGTTGTACGTGCTCCACCGAATGTCTGTGCTCCACCATCAAGGTATGCCTGACGGTTCATTGGTGTTCCACCAGCCTGTGAAGCAAATGCTTCAGCAACTGCATCTGCTAGAGTACCGTTATTCTTAACGATTCCCTGGAATGCATCTGTTCCTGCGTAGAACTTCAAGTTAGACTTGATAGCACGGTACTTACGTGGCATTGCAAGAATAATCTTCTGCATTGCGTCTGTTGTCCAGTTATTGTTTGCAACTGTAACAACTGCTTCATGTGCATCTCCCTCAGTCTTTACACGGTTTACGAAACCGTTCATGATTGACAAGAAATTGCCTGTTGCGCCATCTCCGTTGATTGCAAGGTCTTCGATATCATTACCGAAAGCATTTGTCATCAAGCGAACAATGTGATCTTCTAGTGCTGCACCTTCGATGTTATCTTCTAGTGCTTCTGCAGATACTTCCCAGTCAAGACGAATCTTCTTTGTAGTCAATTCAACCTTTGAGAATGTTGCACCTGCGTTTGTGTAGTCGCCAACTGCTTGCGCTGCTGCACGGATTACACGCTCTCCGACGTTTACCTTTTCGAGTTCCATTGTGTTGGCTCTCATAGTAACGCGACGGCCATCTTGGGCGAGAATGGTTGCATCCCACACGTAGTCAATAAAACGACGTGCCTGCTCTGGGCGTAGGATACCTGATCCAGCCTCACCTGAAGGATTTACTGCGTTTGGACCATCATTAACTCCGAATCGTGCTGTTGGGATATTACCCAATACACCACCGTCAGTATAATTACCTGGTACATTTACTCCTGCATCTGAACCTGATGCAAATGCTCCCTGACCCTGATAGAGTCCTGGTGCTGTTCCGCCTAGGTTACCTGAAGTACCTGGCTGGTTCTTTTCTATATTTTGTTCCGACATATTGTCACCTCCTGTGATTTTTTCTAACTGAATAGATCGGCTGTTTTGAGGAAACTACCGCCCCATAGGGATTTTTCAACCGTTTCAGGTTGATTCTGTACTATCTCGCCGAGATCGCCAGACTTTCGGAAAGCAGTGTCTTGCTCTACAAGTTCCACACGCTTACCAAATTCATTAAATACATTTGTTGCTGATGCAATATCTTTTGCAACTGCCTCAAATGAACTCTTTGCCACGTCAACATCAACCTTGGTAGACTTCAATAGTTCTACCTCTGCTTGTAATGACTTGACTACTTCTACTAGATCGCTAAAGGCTTTATTAAGACCGTCATTGATTTCTGCAACTGCTTCTGCAATTACTTCATCTGACTTAGATGCTACTGTAGCCTCTGCAACTGCTTCTGCAACAACGTCATCTGACTTTGCAACTTCTTCAGCAACAGGTTCAGCAACTGCTTCTGTAGTTACTGCTTCATCAGCGCTAACTACTTCTTCTACAACTGCTTCTACTACCTGATCTGCCTCTGGAGCGACCTCTGTGTTTTCAACAACAACTTCTGATTTTGAAACAATCTCATCTGTTGTATTTTTTGTTGCTTTTGCCATAAGGTTTTCCTCCTTGTTCATCTTAGAAGTATTAATGCCTTTAGCACTATCAACTAAGAATTTTATCATGTTTGTCTTTTCACTATCCGTTTTTTCAACGAACCCTATATTTTCCATCTGCTCACCAGTAATTGGGCTGACTTCTGATTCATTTTCAGATGCGATTACAATTCCATTTTCTTTATCATAAAAAACATTTTCTAATACAGTAGAGTCTGCCTTGATTACATCTACGCCATCAACTTTTTCTACTGAAACAATATTTGCAAACTGATTAGCAGGGGAATCAACAAGACTCAACTCTACTAAATCATATTCCTTAATAACTCTAATTGCTTTATCTGACTTCTCATCATAAGCATCATCCCACTTGTTCATACGACCACCGATTGAAAAACCAGTCAGTGTTCCATCAAGAACCTTTTCCCATGTATCCTGTGCACCCTTTGAAACATAAGCAGATACAAATACACCCTTATAAAACTTCTTTGTTTCTGGATCAAAATATTTATCTTCTTTAAAGTCTACCATTTTGCCTACCGCTACTGGCTGATGCATTTCTCTGATGTTACCACGAAACTTTGCAAATGCTGCCATTGATGCTTCTGCTGTTACAATATCATCTTGCTTATCGATATTATCTAAAGAAGCAAAACCAGAAACGATTCTACGCTCCTTGTCCACTTTAGTAAGTGGCATAGAAAGACGTAAATTTTCCCCATCTGAATTCCAATGGGCTTTAGATATATTGCTCACCATTATATTATAAACCCCTTTTTACAATTATATCACAATATGGACAATTCAGACTCTCCATCAAACTTTCTGCCTTCACCTTTTGGGTTTCTGCCAGATACTGTAGATGGGCTATCTGAGTTGTTGTTGGTGCGCTCTGCGTCTCTTTGTCTATTTGCAGTTGCATCTGCTGCCTGCTGAGGATTCATCTCTAGTGGATCATCTCCTCCTGGACGCTGTGGAAGCCCCAACTGCTCTCTTGCTTCGTTAGGAACAATAATTTGATTCTTAACATAACGCTCAAGAATTTGAGACTGAGTAATCTCATCTGTAAGAGTTAACTCATTAAACTTAAACTCTAGAATATCTGTTTTTTCACGAATGATTTTATTTATTTGCTTTTCAAGTTGCCTTTGTGATGGTCTTGCAACCTGCTCCTTGAATGTTCTATCCTGTGATAGTGCAGAAGAAATAGACCCAGAATCTCCACCTATTTTTGATAGTGGAACTTGATGTGCAATTAATATATCATCGCGGTTTTGCTTTCTATATTCTTTAAAGGATCCTTCTTGAATACCGTTTTCAATTGGCTCCATCTTAAACTCAACCTTGTTGGTATCTGAATCTGGAGGAAGAGGAATATATAGAGTTCTATGGTTTTGCCCCTTAAGACCAGTTTGCAAAAATCTAAACATCTTATCTTCTGCTTCTGCAGATAACTTTGCGCCTTTTAATGTAACAACATATCTTGGAACAGCCTTATTACTAAAGTAGTCAATATTGTATTGTGAAGCAAGAGAATCTCCATACAAAGAATTAATTGCAGAGATAATATCTGGAACCCCGTAAAAAGTGTTCAGTGGTGAGTATTGCTTAAAATGAATAATTTCGTTTGGTCTTGGATCTGTTCCAAGTGGGTTTGGATTTGTTGCCCCAAAGTTACGGAAATAAACAACTTTGTTTCCAATTACCTGAACAAATCCATCGCGTAGTCTACGAACACGAATTGTTGTTGCTGGTATGTGGCCAACATATCCAATCTCACCAGTTACAGTTCTACCTATTTCTAGGTATGCATTTCCAGTTGCTTGCAGGTCTGTGTACACCTTTTCCATAGATGATGTAAAAGAGTCTTCTGTGTTTAGGCTTTCCAACCAGTCACGCATTTCAATCTTTGCTCTTTCAATTCTTTTACGTGCACGATCTGTTGCAGCAGAGTCTACTGAAGATTCTAGTTTTAACATTGTTCTTGGAGATACACTAAAGTCATATCCTAAACCTACAATATTTTCTACCTTTGCATCAATGGCTGCGTGGTTTGCAAAAGATGTATCATAATAGTTTGCTAATTCATATAAATTCCACGGAGGAGTAATTACATCAAACAATCCATATCCGTTACGATAAATAAGTCCAGGATTGATTTCTTTTGATGCTGCTCCATTAATTCCAGTGCTTATTGCCATTGCGCTATCAATGTATCCAGGGCTTGCTTCTGTCTTTGATATTCTTTGTGCACGGCGTTTAAAGTTATTATCTAAACCACTAAGGCTTTTTAGGTCATCCCAATCTTTATTAAATGGATCCTGCTTTACAAAAGTATCATCTGATTTTGGCAACTCGTCAATACGTGCACCAATTCTGTACTCCATCTCATCGCTCATTATTCATCACTTCCATATTTGTTAACTGTATCCTGAGCAGCCTTCCATGCACCAAGATCATTCATCGATGGGATGTATCCTTCTGCAAGTCTTTGCTTTTGCTCAGAATACTCTTCTTCTGAAATTCTAGTTAGTCCTGGTACAAAGATGCATTCTCCATCTCCTTCATCCCCGTAATATTTTGCAGCATCACGGAGTTTTGCAATCTGTGCAATGTCGCCCTTCATGGACTCAATGTTTAAAACTGACCCAGTTCCATCCGTAAACCACTTTCCGTTAGCCTTTTTATATACATAAAGGCCCCAATCATAGTGCTTTTCAATAATTGTTGCACGGGACTCACCCACTTGACCCTTCATTTTTGGCAATGTTTTACGCTTTTTGTTTGGATTTTCCATATTCATAACCACAAGTATACCATATTAAACAGGGTCTTGGACAAACTGTTTCCAGTTTACGTTAGTAAATAGCGTATATGCGTATTGCCCTAACACAACAGGTCTATCATCGTCTACAATAATCTTATTAGTACCAGTATAACTCTTGTAAACATCTGATGGATTGACACCATAGTAACTTGTTTCCGATAGGACAAGAACCTTGTTCCAATTAAAAGATCCAGTGTTCCAGAATTTCCAGTCAAGTCCATAAGAACCAAGCACCTTGACTCTAAACCACGGCCTTTCTGATGTATTCTGTACTTCTTGTAGATTTGTAGATTGATAATAGGATATGCTGTTAAATAGTAGTGGACCAGTTAGTCTTAGCGCTCCTTCAAAAAACGAAAAGTTTAGTCTATCTGCAAAGTTAATTCCAAGGAATCCCCACTCTTGCAGGGTAATGACTGGCTCTTTTACAATTTTTCCATTCCAGTAAAAACCAATTCCATTTTGAACAAGACCCGTCTTTGCATCTATAGCATAAATTTTTGCTCTCTTGCCACTAGGATCATTTGCAACCATATAAAACTTTATGTAAGAGTCCTTGCTTTGCATTTCAAAAATCTGTGTTGGAGCGTAAGGGAAGTATTCTCCATCAAATCTTAAAGCCATTTGCATTGCTATAACCTTAAATCCTTCTGCTCTACTTGTATTTACAGGAATCAAAAGACCTCTATTGATAAGTGGATCATACTTTCCACGCAACTGTATTCCGCTTGTTTTTGTTAGATATAAATAAGGGGAAGATCCATTATAAATTGAAAATGGATTTTTTCTTTTAAAATTGTAATATATTCCAGTCTTAGTATAAGGATATATAGAAGTTCCAAACCTTGTTCCTATTGGGCTTGCATCAGATTCGTTAAGTGCTTGAGATGCATACGAAAGTTTTTTAATTGAAATATTGTTTTTTTCTGAGTCTTTAACATTCATCTCTATATGTGTAACAATAGATAGGTCATTAAAATCTACGCCTGCTGGTGGATAAATAATCATATTATCTACAACTTCATACTTTGTTGTCATCCAGTCTGACCCAGGTATAAGTATTCCATCTCTAGAAGGTCTTTCAATTTTTGTAAAATAAAAGTATGTCTGATTTGCTCCTAGTTCTGTATATTGAAATGTTACATAACTTTTTACTGCAGCACCGTCAGTATCATATCTATAGTCTTTTGCAACTTTATTTTTTAAATCTTCATAATCATTATATCCAGTAAACAAGTAGTTATCCAGAGATGTATAACTTCTTTGAACTGGAACTCCATACTCATTTGCTAAATCTGCATATGTCCAATCTTCTGGATCTGTATCTATTGCAATTGTTTTTGACGGTATTGGATAATCAATATTAAATTGAATAAAATCAAGATCAAAGTACTGATCACCTCTTTTATCAAGAACAGATTCAGCAAAATATGTTAGGGGAAGATTATCTTCCCAGTATGCGCTTGCAGATACTGCCAACTTGTATGTATCAAATATTGTTTGTGGAATTAATGTATATGTTGCAACATGGTCAAGGAGACTATCTTCGTCAGTAATTAATACACCGCCACCAGACAGTGCTCCATTAGCAGTATCAGTTATTCCTCCTGATGGTGGCATGGATGTTGTATCTACTCCTCCGTCTACATTTATTAATTGATTATTTTGATAAACTGCAAAGAGATCTTCATTCCAGATTGGAACACCTATCTCATTAAACAAAAATCTAATTTTTTGAAAATTATAGTTTGAACATAAACCCACTCTGTATATCTTGCCAGTAAAGGTAGAAGATCCAGTTTTATCTCCTCCAACATACATTCTTAGATCTGACAAAGAACCAAAGAAATCTGATGCTGGATTTCCAAACCTAGAAATAAATGCTGGAATATTAACTCCTATGTCAACTAACTCTCCTGGCTCTGCCACTAATGGAGAATATAGCGTTTCTGTAATTCCGTTGTAATTTATAACATAAGATATTTGATTATTGATAAGTTGTATTAAAAAGTAATTGCTTGTATTTTCTTTTTCAATTCTAAAAAGTGTTTGCATAGAAGTTGATGATTGTGGCAATCTAAAAGATCCATAGAATGCAGAAACAGGAGTTTTTATTGAGTCAAAGTTTTTAAAGAATAAATAACCAGAAATAGAATTCCAAGATGAGTTTGGTCTAAACGAAAAGAACTTATTGGTATCTGATGACTGAACTGCTTTACAATCTGCAAAAAGTTCTTCTTTTGTTTTTGATGATAGAACTATTTCTGGAAGAGGATGAGATAAAACAGAAAGAGATTTACTTGATATGGAAATATTATCTTTAAAACCTTGATTCCATGATCCAGTTTTTGGATATGAATAGTTTGATGTATAGTCTGCAAAAGAATAATCAATAAAAACAGATGTACCACTATACGATGTATTTATATTTTCTGGAATTTCAACACCCTGCCCAAAAACAAACCTTCTTTTTGCAACAGCAGATGCGACAATATAAGGATAAATTCCAACACAGTCAAATTCTATTGGATATATATCCTCGTGTGCATAAAAACCTATCCAATCTTGATCTTTATCATTTTCATCTAGCATAGTTGGAAGAACAAGATCTTCTGTTAAATAAGTTAAAGAAATAACCTCTTGACCATTAATAACAAGGGATGCTACATCTTTGCCAACTCTCATGTGAACTAACATTGGCCTTGTCCATTCACCAACATAATAAGTAGAATATTCATTTCCTATTTTTAGTCCAATAGAAGGCCCATCAACATATATGCCATCATCAGATGCGATTGGTCCAATTATTCTTTTTCTATCATTGCTATATGAGTTTATTCTTAGCCAAGTTTCAAGGGTATATTGCTTAAACTTTCCAGACTCATTTAATAAACCAACTCCTGGAACTATTAAAGAAGGATTGTCTCCATTTGGATACATTGTTGTCAAACCTGAAGTTCCATAAACAATTGGGATTCCTGAATTTTTTGCCTTAAGCATATTATCGGCAACTAAGTAATATCCATCTAGTTGCTGTAGACCATAACACTTTGACACTATTCCTTTTTGTGGTGCAATTGATATGTCAGAAGGAATATCTATTGGCTCAACTCCAAGAGATGTTGAAGCAAACTCTTCTGACCACTGTCCAAGGCTTATTCCATTTACCAAGAATGCATCTTCTGTTTCTGACCCACCAACAAAATTAATCTTAAATACTAGCCTAATTCCAGTCTCATCTGGTGGTGTATCAAATGTCTCTGATATAAAAATCCAATTATTATTTATTACGGTATCGTAATTTTTTAAATGAGTTATATCCTGTCCACTTGTTGTGTCTGTATACTGATATCCAATTTCAAAGCCTACAATATATGCGCTTTCAGAATAAAAGTATCCGCCAACAGAAAAAGTTTTTAGGTATTTATTAAAATCTTTTAAATTCATTATATCTTTGCTAATAGCAATAATTGAAGATGAATCATTTGATGTTGGGATTGCAACAATTCTTCCAACATAACTTTGAATAAACGGTTCATCAACTGAGTTAGGATATGCCGAAGCAGTTCCTCCAGTTATATCCCATTTTGTTGGATCTGATAAAATTCTTTGTGGTTCTGAAATTAAAGAAATATAGTCTGCTTTATCATCCAATGCCCATAAGCCAGTCGGATGCTCAGCAAAGACTTTTTCTGCATATAGGTTGGATGGATTAGACATTATAGGTCTATTTTACCACAGAAGACTACTTGTTTATTTTGATTTCACAGTAATCTGTAGTGCAGTACATCTCTCCTTGAGCCTCAAGATTTTCTGCTCCATCATAAATAGCAGAAAAATCAATGTGCTTCAACTTGCCAATATAAGAATCATATTCTTCTTCAGTAATCTGAGTATATGGCTGTTGTGGATAAACTGTATTTCCCATTGGAAGGAATGATACTGCCTTTAGTTGTCCTTCGTACATATGAAGTGCTGGAACAACATGCTTTGATTCTGTTTCCTTGTCAAAAGAAAGCGTTACAGAAACACCGTTATCAGACCAATACTTTTGAGCAGTTGCAGCAAGTGCAATCTTTTCAAACAAGGTTACATCCTTTTCAGATCTTGGATGACCTGACTTGATTGGGAAGTAAACTACTGATGTATTTGCTGATACTACGTCATCTTCAATTGTGTACCCTGCTGCTTTAAACAAGTGCATCATTGGATCTGTGTTTCCAAATCTAACTGCACGAAGGAAGAAGTTTCCTCCAGGACCCCAGTGAACTCCAGGAGTTGCACCAGAAAGAATTGAAACTGACCCTGATGGCTTAACTGTTGTTACACGAATTGATTCACGAACACAAAGCCATTCTGAATACTGGTGGTCATAGTGACGGATCTTGTTGTATCCTTCGTCCATCCACTCACGAACAATTGGCAAACCCTTTTGATCTGCAAATGACGCAATACCTGTTAGTGATGTACCAATACGACGGTTGCGTTGCATGATACCGTTTGTTTGTGGCCAGTGTGTTGGAACAAGCGTTACAGTCTTTCCATAAAGGTATGCAAACTTCAGGGTACGCAGGAAGTCCTCCTTAGATTCATGACGATTCAAGTGCACTTCTACAAGTGTACATAATTCGTATGATTCCAATGGCTGCTCCGCACATGGGTTAAATCCCATCACACGATAATCCTTACCGTCTGGCGCATCCTTTAGTCGTCCATAATTACGAGCAACATCAAGCCAGATAAAACCTGGTTCTCCGTTTTCTGTAATTAAATCTACATAGTCTTCGTACTTTGTTCCCACTTCTGCTGAAATAGAATTATTAGACATCCAAGCCCAACCTGGATTATCTGGATCAAATGAATTGCGTTCTGGGAACATTTCTGAATTCTTTAGATTCATGAATGTGTCATCTCCTGCAGTACCCAAAGCCAGTGTTGCTGATCTGCGAACATTACCTGATACCACGCAGGTACCAATAAGGTTTACAAGGTCTACGATGGCACGAGAGTCTAGCGTTTCTCCGCCTCTGGAGCCGATTACACGGTCTATCTGGTCGTGCAACTTAATAAGAGGTTCAGGCCCTGAAGCAACCCCTCCAAAGCCCTTAATAGGTGCACCAAGAGGTCTAATCAAATCGTAGTTAAACTTTTGAATACTCTGGTTTGCTCTAAGGTATGAGTTTATTAGAAGTCTGACTGACTCTACCCATCCTTCACGAGTGTCTGGAATTTCGAACACCTGTTCTGGTTCTGTTGGGGCATAGATTAAAAAATTCTTATCCTGTCCTACTGTATCAAACCCTACACCAATGCCAAGCATAAGTGCATCCATGACCCAAGCAAATAATGCTCCTGGATCATTCTTGTCAAGGTCCTTTGTAGAAACCATTGCACAGTTTTGTAATGCTGCTGAGTTCTTCTTCTCCATAGTCATAGGAGTTCCGAATGCCCACATACCTCGTCCTGGTGGAGTCCACTTCAACTCAAACATTCTTTGAAATGCTTCTTGTGCTGATTTTTGAGCCTTGTAATCGTTCCATGGCAAACGATTTTCTTTAGCATGATTCTTTTGTACTGAATACATACCCTCGATTACACGACGGCATACCTCATGCCAACGCTCTTTAGTTCCATCTTCCTTCATACGAGAATATGTACGAATAAAAGTAATTTCTCCAAGTGAGTTTTCTGCTGCATCTTTAAATCCAAATGGGCTCTCTTGATTTTTGTACTTTCCTACAAAATCCTCTGGAAGTCTAAAACTAAAAAAATCTGACATGTGTATCGTCCTTTCAAAAACGGAATAATCTTAAGTATAGCAGAGTTTTTAAAAAAGTAAAACTCTACCTAAATCTATTGTTGAGAGTTTTACTTAAAGGTTTTCTTTTGCCAAAACTTTAATCTATATCCGTTTTGAAAAGTAGACCTTACTTTGTTTCTTTGTTCTTCTATTTTCTTTTCTGGAAAGTTTTTATCTAGTTCCATTTCCCATTCTTCTCTTTTAAATGGAAAAACTTGAGACATTGGCGTTCCTTGCTTTATTGTTCCTTTAAAATTCTTTTTTACCAAGAATGATAGATGCCCGTCTGTAAAATAGTTATCAGTATCAACAACAGCATCAATTGCCTTTAATGGAGATGGACTCTGATGGATTGGATTTGTAAAAAATGTACTATATCCAGCATTAGTCTGAACCATCCATGTAGGATGAATTCTTAAAATTTTATTACAGTAAATGTCTTTATCTATAGGCAAGTGAGAAACCTGCTCTGCCGAATGTTCACTTATAAGCATGGAATAATATTTATTCATTCCAGCAGGGAGTTGAATATTTAAGTTTCCCTCAGTTGTATCTATATATATATCACATGGAACTTTTAGAATATACCCCATTGCCATAGCATCAAAGAAGGCTTGACATTTTTTTACAGTGAGCCTCATAATTCCTCTATCAGGAACATCGTTTCCTGAAATTGCTGGCTGCTCTTTATACCATGTAGGAATATTCTTTGTTCCCTGCTCTGGCTCTGGAACAATGCTTAGCAACTGAGGATACATCTGAAGAAATTTAATAGTATTCATTATTTCCATTCTCTTTCTTATAATTATATCATAACAAATACGTTAGCATTTTTATGACCTAATCACAAGTTTATCTATATAAAATTTTAAAATATGTTTTAAAATTTAAAACATACTAAAATATTATTCTAGTGTAGGATCTATGCTAGGTAATGGGTAATCTATCTGATAGCCATCATAGACTAGGAAGTTTTCTGTAAAGAACATATCTAGTGGCTCACAGTTGATTGAAACAACCTGATGACTAATCTCTGTTATAACCAAGTCAACTATATCGATCCAAGAGTTTGTCTTTGTAGACCACAACTTGTCTGTAGTCAATAGGTTTGCAGATAAAATCATCTGAGCCACACCATCTCTTTTTGCAAGTAAATGGTGAGTTCCTGAGTATGTTTCATTATCTATCATCACAGAAACTGTTGCATTTGATAATCCAATAGCCTTGATTGTTGTTGTTTTATCTGGAACAATTTCTAAATTGTCTGGACTATTTCTCCAGGCTTTCATTTCATCTGTTGTAAATGACATACCTAATCCAGGAACATCTGCTGAAATAAGAGTGTCACCTATTTCAAGATCTGCTGCCATTACATATCCATTTGTAGTTAGGATTAGGGTCTCTGGACCAACTGAGTAAATACGGCTACCACCACCGTAAGCACCGAAAGCACCAAAGGCACCAAAGGCACCAAAGGCACCGAATGCACCAAAAGCACCGAATGCGGAGAAGGCACCGAATGCACCGAATGCACCGAATGCGGAGAAGGCACCGAATGCACCGAATGCACCGAATGCGGAGAAGGCACCGAATGCACCAAAAGCACCGAATGCACCGAATGCACCGAAAGTAGTTGTGACAGTTCCTGATGGAGCAGATGTTGCAGAGTTACCACAAGCATTTGTTGCATAAACACTGTATGTCTGTGCTGTTCCTACTTCCTGACTTACTGATACTGATGTTGATCCAGTATCTCCAGCCTTTCCATCAGAAGATGTCCAGCGGTAATTTGTAATTCCAGAACCACCATTTGATGGTGCTGACCATGAAACAGAGTCAACTCCATATGATGGTGATGATGCTGATGGAGCCCCTGGTGCTGCAGGTACTGTTGTTGCAGCAACTGCACCTGATGATGCTGTTAAGTCAGAGTTACCATTTGCATTTGAAACACGGCCCTGGAATGTATATGATGTTCCTCCTGACAATCCAGTAACATTTACTGTAGAAGATGCACCTGATCCATTTTGTCCAGCATTTGAAATTGCATAGTATGATGAAATTGCTTTTCCACCAGTACCGTTTGCTGTCATAGCAACAGTAATTAAGCCATCACCAAATCCACGACCAGAACAAGTATTTGTTACTGCTCCAAGTGTTGGTGTTTGAGGAACTGTTGTTGCTGTTATTTGGTTAGATGCTGATGAATCAGAACCTCTGCCTCCTTGAGTATTTGTTCCATATACCTTAAATGTATAGTTTGTTCCTGATGCAAGACCAGTTACAGTCAAAGGAGATGATACACCAGTGGCAGTTTTTGTATTATCTTCAACAGCATAAACTGTATAGGAGGTCGCTGCATTTGGACCAGTTCCAGTAAATGTTACTGTTGCTGCTCCATTATTATATGCTCGACCTGTTCCAACATCTGTTGCTGTCCCAATTGTTGGTGCATACGGTGCAAGGAAGTCATTTGCTGACTGTGATCTTCCACCTATATTCTTATTAACTGCCATTGGTATATCTCCTTTTTTCTACTTAAATTTATGCTGACAAGTCGCCGTATACTACCCAGGTATCTGTTGCTCTCTTGAAAAGAGTTGCTCCAGACCACTGTGTGCGTAACTTTAAACCTGGTGTTGCATTAACTGTTACTCCTGCTGCTCCTGCAACTGTAATCTGCCCCGCTCCAGTTTGTAGGATATCAATAGAAGTTCCTACTGGAAGAGCAAGTGTTGCATTTGTTGGTATTGTAAGAGTTACTGCTGATGCAGAAGAGATTTCAATTAGTGAGTCTCTTTCTGTAAGTGCTGAAAGTGTATAAGATGCTGTCTTTTGTACAATTGGTGTACGTGATACAACACCTTCTTTTGTCTGTGTACCATCTGTAAATGCAATACCTGAAGATGAAACAGTTACTGTGCCAGTAAATGTAGGTGATGCTAGAGGAGCCTTAGCAGCAAGATCTGAAGTAAGTCCAAAAATCTTTGATTGTGCAATTGCTGCTGAAGCATTAATATCACCATCTACAATTGTTCCGTCAGCGATCATTGCTGATGTAACTGTACCTGAATCTGCTGCTGTAATTGCTGTTCCAAAAATCTTTGTCTTAGCAATTGCTGCACTTGAATTAATATCTGCATCAACAATTGTTCCATCAAGAATCATTGATGATGTAATTGCGCCAGACTCAATAGATAGTGTTGAGCCAGTCTTTGTCAAACCTGAGCCAGCAACAATTGCTTGTGCTGCGTTAAACTGAGTATAGTTAACGTTGGTTGTACCAATTGTAATTGTTCCTGATGTTGACAAAATAAATCCTGTATTAGGATATGTATTTCCACCAGTTACAAAACAGAAGTCACCAGTTGCAAGTTCGCCTGCTGGATTATTATCTGCATCTGCTGCACGAGTTACAACCCACTTTGCTGATGATCCACCTACGTTAGTGACTGTATAAATACCGTTTTGTGTTGCATCTGTTTGTGCACGAAGTAATATTCTAGATCCAACAGAAACTGTTGCACCATCAATTGTTCCAATAGAACCATTTGCTGATGCTGTGATTGTTGCTCCATATCCATTTGTGCCATTGTCATAAACACCAACCAAATTACCTGATGTTGCTGCAACTACTGATTGGTGGAAATTAATTCCTGCAGAAATTCCGTCAACATAAGCCTTAGTTGCTGCATGAAGATCTGATGTTGGTGCACCTGAAAGTGTAAGCGCTCCAGTCATTGTTCCACCAGACTTTGGCAACTTAGCATCTAACTGTGTCTGAATTGCTGAAGTTACGCCATCAACATACCCAAGTTCTGTTTCTGAAACTGTTGAAGATACTGAGAGTTTTGTCCAATCAATTGACCCTGCTAATTTAGCATTTGTAACTGCTGAATTTTTAATTTCTGCAGTATCTACAGAGTCATCAGCCATCATTGTATTTGTAATTGTATTTGCAGGAAGAGTTACAGTTCCTGTAAATGTTGGACCAGCAAGATTAGCCTTTAAGTTAAGTGCTGTTTGTGCAGCAGTTGAAACTGGCTTATTGGCATCTGAAGTATTATCAACATTTGCAAGGCCAACATGTGTCTTTGTAACACCAGAAACTGTTCCTGTAAAAGTTGGATTTGCAAGAGGTGCCTTCAAGTCAAGTGCTGTCTGAGTAGCAGTTGTGATATATGTATTATCAAGATCATACTCTGAGTTTGCTGCATCCCATACAAGACCGTTTCCTGCAAGTGCTGCCTGATCTACAGTTGCACCTGAAATAGCGTTTGTAAGTTGTGTCTGTGTTACAAGTTCTGCGGTGTCTGCAATACCGTGAACATTTGTCTCATCAAGATTATGATCAGAAACTGCAGTTGAAATTGCTGTTGCTTGTGCAGTTGAAACTGGCTTGTTTGCATCAGAAGTATTATTTACCTGATCTAGTCCTACTGCTGACTTTGTAAGTTGTGATGTTGCAGTTGTAATTGCTGTATCTGTATAATCCTTTGTTGCAAGTGATGCTGTATTTGCAATACCATGAACATTTGTCTCGTCTGCGTTATGATCAGATACTGCTCCATCAGCATAATTCTTAGTTGCTAGAAGTGAAGTATCTGCAATGCCATGAATATTTGTTGTATCTGCCTCATGGTTTGAGAGTGCTGTTGCTGCTGCGCTTGCTGCAGCGTTAGCCTTTGAAGTAGCATCTATGGCTGCTGCTGCGACTGCTCCATTTGCTTTTGAAGTTGCATCTGCTGCTGAAACAGAACGTGACTCAGAAATTGCTGAAGTAACTCCTGATATTGTTGCGAGTAGTGATGTGTCTGCAATTCCATGAACATTTGTAGTTGCAGATGTGTGTGTTGCTACGGTTGCAGCAAAGTCTGCATCATTTCCAATAGATTCTGCTAGTTCCTTAAGTGTATCTAGTGTTCCTGGAGCAGCATCTATAAGATTATTAATTGCACTGCGAAGTTCTGCTGCATTAGAATAATATTCTAGGGTAGTCCATGTTGACGATCCATTGCCCATCTTAAACTTGTTTGTGTCGGTTTCAAAACCGATTTCACCTGATGCCAGAATTGGGTTTGCAGCCGTCCATTGGGCTGCAGTTCCTCTGCGCTGTTGCATTCTTGTTGTCATTTATTTTCTCCCCCTTGTACGGTTTGCGTACATTTCTATTTTTGTATTAAAATTTAACATTTTATACGCCACCGCCATCAAGAACTAAGTTAAGTGATGCAATGTCTTGTATTGCTGCCTTAACAAATGCTGTTGTAGCAATTCTTGTTGAGTCATTACCAACTGCTTGTGTTGGTGCCGTTGGATTTCCAGTAAGTCCTGGAGATGCTAGTGGTGCTTTTAAATCAAGGGCTGTTTGTGTTGCTGTTGAAACAGGCTTGTTTGCATCTGAAGTATTGTCAACATTTCCAAGACCAACAGAAGACTTTGTTAGTGCTGCTACTGCATTTGACACCTTTGTATCTGCTGCTGTTCCTGCTGTTGATATTGCTTCTGATTTAGCAGTTGCTACATTTGCTGTAGTTGCTAGAAGTGAAGTGTCTGCAATGCCGTGAATGTTTGTTGTATCTGATTCGTGTGAAGCAAGAGCATTTGCTGCTGTTGTTTCTGCTCCAGACTTAGCATTGTTAGCCTTTGTAGTAGCATCTGCTGCAGCAGTTGAGATTGCTTCTGACTTAGCAGTATTAGCCTTTGTAGTAGCATCTGATGCTGCTGTTGAGATTGCCTCTGACTTAGCAGTTGCAATATTTGTTGTTACTGTAGAGAAAAAGTTTGCATCGTCGCCAACGGCTGCTGCAAGTTCATTGAGTGTATCTAGAAGACCTGGAGCACCATCGATTAAATCTTCAAGTGCTGCTGCTGCGTCTGCTGTAAAGTATATTAGGGATGCCCAACGAGTTGTTCCATCACCAATCTTAAATTTGTTTGTATCAATTTCAAAACCGATTTCACCTGGTGACAAAATTGGATTTGCAGATGTCCACTGCGCTGCAGTGCCTCTTCTTTGCTGTTGTCTTACTGCCATTTATTTTCTCCTTATGGGGGCTGCCCATTAACTTATCTTATTATAACATCAGTTTTAATTGAAGTTATCTATTGCTATTCCACCATCTACTGTAGAGTCAAAAACTGTATCTGAAGCAAGCCCAGAATCTGTTTCTGATGTCATAGGGCTGTCAAAAAATCCAGAATCTATAAACATACTTACAATAAGGCCTGTGCCATCAATTGCTGTATCGTGAATGTGATCTGGAATATTCGTTGTATCATCAATGGTTGCCTGTGTGTACCATGAACCCTCATAGTAAAAATTAACTCTATTTGTTAGAGTATCTAACCATTGTGTACCATTAGTTGGTGAAGAAGGAGCAGTATCGCCTACAGCCATAGATCTTGAATCAACATACTCCTTAGTTGCTGCATGGGCATTAAGGGTTGGTGCCCCTACTGTTACTGCATCTCCGAATGTACCGCCGTTTGTGACGACTAACCCATTCTTGACCTTGAAGTCTTTTTCGACTGTTGCCATTTACTACTCCTTCTTCCAACTATTTTTATTTTTTATAACTTAGTCATTGTATGATAGTAATGTTGCTGCAACAAGAACTTCTGAGTTATTGTTTGCTGTTGTAACATTAAGATTATACTGTGATGATCCTGCGTTCCAAACAACAGTTGCTGTTGCTAGTGGATCTTCTGATGTGTAAATTGTGCCATATTCAACTACTGCAACATTGTTGCTTGCATCTGTTGTTGCAAGAATTTCAGTTACATGAGAGAATGAACCACTAATTACACGAACAAGGTACTTTACGCTACCCTTGTTTGTTCCAAATGAGTGAACTGTTGCTGTTGAAGCAGTTGGAACACCTGTCCAGGTTGCTTCTTCACGGCGAACCCATGTGATGTCAACTGATGCTGGTTGAATGTTTGAACCAGATACTGCATCAAGTACTCGAGAATCCTGGAAATAAAGATTTGTTGAACCTTCTTCAAGATCATCAGTTGTAGAGTCTGCCACACCGTTTTCTGCTGCAATAACAAGACCACCCTGGTTAGTCCAAGTAATCTCAATATTTTCCTTTGTAGCATTAGTCAAAAGATCAACTGCTGATACCTTTGCACGATAATCTGTGAAGTACTGGTTTGTTGAGCCTTCTTCAATATCGTCTGTTGTAAGTGCATCAATTTCAGTATCTGTGTAATTTTGTGCATCTGAAAGTGCTGCTGATACAGCGCTATCTGTGTATCCATTTGCACTCTGTAGTGCTGCATCAGCCTTAGTGGTAGCATCTGATGCTGCAGCAGCAACCGCATCTGTGTAAGCCTGTGCTGCTGAACCCTTAGAATCGTATGTATTTGAAAGGTCTAGTGCAGTAATAGCAGAAGAGATTGCTGAATTACGATCTGTTACTTCTTGAGAAATTAAATCATCTGCGTAACCTTCTGCATTTGTCTGTGCTGTTGTAGCATAACCTTGTGCTGCTGTATCAAGAGTATCAATCTCTCCATCTACATAGCCCTTAGTTGCTGCATGTAGATTTAATGTTGGAGCACCTGGAAGAACTAAGTCTCCAGTCATTGTATCTCCAGACTTCGCTACTCTTCCAGCAACTGCTGATGCTGCATCAGTTGCATAATTTGGATTGTCTGCAATTGCTGCAGCCAATTCATTAAGTGTATTTAGAAGTTCTGGTGCTGAATCTACAAGTGCTGCAACCTCTGCATCTGTGTATGAGTTAGCATCTGCAATAGCCTGAGACTTAGCAGTTGCAATTGCAGAGTTACGATTTGTAACCTCTGTTGAGATTGCTGATGAAATTGCTGAGTTACGATCTGAAACTTCTGTTGAAATTGCAGAATCTGTATATGAGTTAGAAGATGAAATTGCTTCACCCTTTGCAGTTGCAATGGCTGAGTTGCGATTTGTAACCTCTGTTGAGATTAGTCCATCTGCATAGTCTTCTGCATTTCCTTGTGCTGTTGCTGCAGAGCCTGCTGGGTCATAGTTTGAAGCAAGTCCGTCTGCGTATGACTTAGCATTTGATTCTGCTGTGCCAGCAACGGTGTCAGCATAATCTTCTGCTTCGCCCTTAGCAGTTGCAATTGCTGAGTTACGGTTTGTAACCTCTGTGTTAATTGCATCTGTAATATTTGTTGTTGTTGCTACTCCGCTATTAATTAAATCGTCGTAGACTCCTTCAATGTCAAGATTGATTGTTCCAGTGTTGTCATACAGATAACTTCCTGATAGATCTGCTGCAAGACCTGTCTGATTAATTGAAAGGTTTCCTGAGCCATCTACTGAAAGGTTTCCGCTTACGGACTTTACTAGTGTTTCTCCACCAATAAGATCAAGGATGTATTGATCTCCCGCATTTTCTGTAAGAATTACATTACCGTTGATTGTACCTTGTAGGCCCTCAACGATAAGTCCACTCTTAATCTTAAAATCTTTATTTACTGTTGCCATTTTTTATCTCCTTTTATTTATGCCTTAAGTCCCATACGTGCAAAACGTACAGTGACTGGCTTGATCGCAGGATCTGGAGTGACTGTTAAAGCCACGGTATTTCCAGTGCGAGAGACATTAATGGTGCCAATATTCCCATCATT
>Ga0214921_10000294_pt1 | contig 98360 bp, 148 predicted proteins | sample LL1505_MetaG_FD_177992 | JGI IMG/M metagenome (GOLD analysis project Ga0214921, IMG submission 177992) | Freshwater microbial communities from Lake Lanier, Atlanta, Georgia, United States - LL-1505 | ecosystem: Environmental > Aquatic > Freshwater > Lake | place: USA: Georgia | collected... | reverse complement strand
CCCTGGCCACCACCAACCACCCCGACGCCGTGAGGGAGAACATCCTCCGCGCGTACCGTGGAAGGTGGCCAAAGTGGGAGGAGGTGGGACTTACCCGCCGAGGCGCTAAAATCTGCGTCAAGCGGGTAGGCTGCATCACCTACTTCCGTCTGTCCGGGTATACCCCGGATGGGCGGGATGTGGAGCTGGACCAGTAGTAGGTAGGCGGGTCTGGAGATGTTTGGGGTTCGAATCCCCACCCGCCCAATCCGGACATCCCGTCCGGTGTTACACAGAGGCAAGAATGGCAGAATATCTGAAGGTGTTCTTCGACCGTGAGGTGCAGATGATTGAGGACCTCCATCAGTTCCCCAATGGGGACGGCGGAATCGTCCTCGTCCGAGCCCCCACCCTCCTCCAGGCCATCCACGGCTGGGCGCGGGTGGTGGACATGGACCCGGACGAATTGTCCACGCATTACGAGGGCAAGAAGACCCTCTCGGTGTGTGACCAGCCCATCCAGCTCGAGGTGGACAAGACCATCGAGCTTGGGGAGAAGTACCGGTTTCTGGAGGTTGAGCACCCCGAGGGTGTAGTTGTTGCATTCGATGGGAGGCCACCCAAGCTCCTACATCGAGACCCAGGGGATGCTTACCCCCAGGGACATGGGGTTTCCCTGTACGTGGTTCCCCCGAAGTAAGTAGTATTAGGCACGCTAGGTGGGCTTCATCCCTAGTGAATTCCGGTTCGACTCCCGGCGTGCCCATGTTGTATCGCAAGGAGGTAATACAAAATGAAGTCATTCGCAATGATTGTAGGACGTTCCATCCAAGTACGGGTGGATGGAGCCCCCATCCAGCTAGGTAACGTCACCGAAGAGACCAATGGATGGAGATTCGACAACCCCACGGTCTCTCATGTTTGTCTACCATTCACCGTCCTCGAGTTCTTCGAGGGCGATAATCCCGACGAGTTGATAATCGAATCCAATGGGGGCACACACCACCTGGTTGTGGACGTGGTATTCTCCCCCAATGGGACCGTGTGTGTTTTCCTACATGGGAATCAAGTGACCATCGGTGGGGATGAGACCCTCATCAGTGCCCATGGGCAGGGTAGCCCAGATAATAAGCTCAAGCTAGGGTAATGGGCCCAGGTTAGGAATCCAGGTTAGGGGGTAAGATTAAGGCACGGCCAGCATGGTTTTTGCAGATTGTCGCGGATTTCCTGTGCTGGCCGCGTCCGCCTTGATGTTCGGAATCGTTTTGGTAGCTTAACCAGGCGTGAATGGCATACGTATGGGGAATTCCCTATACATGCTCGCCTTGAACTTTTTGCGGGTTGAGGTCCCCTTTTTGTGGTGATTGGCCTCCCCGGACACGACTTTAACCCGTAGTACAGATGGAGGTAGTCATGGAAGAGATTGATCGGCTGAAGAGTGAGAATGAAAGGCTCCGGAAGGAAAATGTACTCCTCCGAGCAATCATTAACATGTGGAAGGAAGGATGTTGGTGCTGGTGATACTATGAAAGTCCGCATACTACATAAGGCGGGCTTCAAGGCGGGAGGGGGTCTGGACCGATAGATGTAGGAGTATTGAGGGGTCCCGGCCCCGGCTTGCTGGCGTGACCATCTTGAGAAGGTTGTACGTGAAGGTAGGATAGGGAGCTGGATGCCAGCTGAGGGTACTCCATCAAGGTAAGGATTGAGGGTCCTCAGGTGGTATTAAGCCACCCACGATACACAAGGATGGTGATGTATGAACGTTGTGGTTCTGCGCGGTGTTCCGGGTTCTGGGAAGTCCACGTATGTGGCGAAGAATCTGCCCGAGGCGAAGGTTGTCTCGGCGGATAAATTCTTCATGGTGGACGGGGAGTACAAGTTTAACCCGACCAATCTCCCAAACGCACACGCAGCATGCCTGAGGGAGTACATGGGGCACGTGATGTTGGGATACCTGGACGACACCGTGGTGGTGGACAACACCAATACTACGGCGGTGGAGATCGCCCCGTACGCGGCGATTGCCCTGGCGTTTGGGTGTGAGCTGGAAGTGGTAACGCTGGAGTGCGACCCGAAGGTGGCGGCAGCGCGGAACATCCACGGGGTGCCGGAGGGAGGGGTGCTGGCGATGCACAAGCGGCTGGTTGAGGCACAGCTGATGCCCTGGTGGCAGCACCGTGTGGTGACTCAGTAGGGAAGGCAGGCACGATAGGATGTAGGATGTGTACGGGGTTCGATGCCCCTCGTGCCCATGTAGTTAAACCGGTATGAAAGGAGCGTGCATGTTTTACTTCAATCTGGACAGGGAGCTGTACAAGTGGGGGGACGTGGTGAACGAATTCGCCACCATGGGCAGGAGCTACGGTGGTGAAGTCTACTCCGCCCCGTACGCGGGAGGTGCGCTGGTGTCGGACAGGCCCGAAGACCCCACAAGCGTTCGCTTCATTGTGCCGCTGGATGGCAAGCCCGTGGAGCAAGACAACCGGAAGCTGGTCTGGTTCCGCCACCGGAACATCCTCGACATGTGGGCGTTCTGGAGGTGTGAGGAGTGGGTTGTGTACGAGCCGAACAAGTTCGGTGAAGAGGTGAAGTGAGGGGTAGGCGTGATAGAGGTGAAGTGAGGGGTAGGCGTGATAGATGTAGGATGAGCACGGGGTTCGATTCCCCTCACGCCCATGTAGTTCAACCACAGGGAGGTAATACAATGGACGTGTCCAAGCTGTCGCTGCACATCTTCAATGCGCTGAACAACGGCGTCATGGACGAGCTGGCCCAGAAGAATGGGCTGGTGGTGGAGTGGGTTGACATCCTGCCGCAGGGTGGGGTGGTCGTCAAGACCCCGAAGGGCCTGCACCGTTTCATTTACCAGGAGGGGAAGTAATGATTTCGGGAGAGATTCCGTTCCTCAGCAAGGGGCAGATTGAAGAGATCGGCAAGAAGTATGATGGGCGCGTGGTGTTCAGTGCGGGCGATTCGGACTACAAATCGCAGGGCTGCATCGTGCTTGCATCAACCGAGCAGGACGAGTGGAGGGTGCTGCACGTGTTCCACGGTGGTGGGATCGATGCCCACCTTGGGGTCAACACGTACACTGCGGAGAAACTGCTGGAGTACCTCACCACCGAGGGTGGCAACATCGTGAAGCACGAGTGGAAGAAGTTCCTGGAAGACAGGACCGGGAACCACAAGCACACAGGCCCCTCATATGAGGGGCTGGTTGAGACGTTGAAGTTCGACACAGAGAAGGAGGACGCATGAGCTGTGAGCACACGAAGCAGAACTCGTACTGGGTACATGACGCCAAGGGCATCCCGCTCTGTAGGGTCTGTTCGAACTGCAAGGATGAGAAGCTGGCGAAGTATCGGCCTGAGGTCCTCAACAACCCCAGCTACGAGGCAGACGAGGACATCGAGCCGGATGATGGTGTCCCCGAATGGAAGAGGCGTGCAATCGAGGAGGGGGATTACGACTACTCAGACGTCTATGGTTTCTAGGCGCTGAGCGCCTGGCACGCCGCTTGCTTCACTCGCGGGCGGCGCGGCGGGCGATGAAGGGTGGAGGGTTTCTGGCACGCGCTCTGCAGAAAAGAGAATTTGTCAGGCGGCGCGCGGCAAGGTTCGAGTCCTTGGCCCTCAATAGGCAGTAGCGGTGCTGCCGAAGATTTCCCTGACCCAAAGAGGCAGGGAGAAACCGGACAATTTCGTCCGGTTAGCAGGAGAAGTACAGCAATATGAACACCAACACCGTTGAGATGAACGACGCCAAGGCCGCAGCGAAGAAGTCCCTCACCGAGGCGGCGGGCGTGAAGTTCACCACCCCGACCGGCGCGTTGGGTGTCGTCCTCGCTGAGCCCTCCGTCCGGGGCAAGCCCCAGGCGGAGCTGACGTGCACCGAGCCTGGGTGCACCGAGCTCCACGTCCGTGAGGTCTCGGATTGGCACCAGTGCGGCAAGTGCCGCACGCACGCCAAGAAGAAGGGCGGGTCTGGCGGAGGCAGCAAGTCCTCCTCCGGTGGCGGCTCCTCCGTCCAGGGTCTGATGAAGATCCTCGACACGGACAGCGACGAGGTCCGCGCCATGAAGCAGGAGGCGAACGAGGTCCTGCTGAAGGTGCGCGAGGCCGAGAAGGCCAAGAAGGAGGCGGAGAAGGCGCAGGCCGCTGAGGCCCGCAAGGCTCAGCAGGAGGCGCAGAAGGCCGCAGCCGAGGAGCAGCGCAAGGCCAAGGCAGCCGATGCGCTGAAGGCCCGCCTCGCCAAGATCCGCCAGGTGGCGGCGGAGAAGGGCATCGAGGTCTCGGCCAAGACCGAGGTTGAGGCCGAGGGCTGATGCAGTGTGGTGAGGAGGGGTGGTGGGTTCGGCCACCACCCCTCCTGTAGTAGGGAGTGTACAGCGGGTTAGGCCGCTGTACGTCTCCCCAATCCGCATCCAAGTTCAAGCACTTGTGTTGATTGGGGAGGCGTCTCCCCGGCACTCATGTCGGGCACCCTCTCAGGGAGGTAGTCATGAATCTAATTGAAATCATCGTTGGCCGTGGTATGAAGTTGTGGGTGGACGGCAAGCGGGTGAAGGAATTCTCCTACGAGGAGACCGACACTGGCTGGTCTTTCTCCCAAGGTGACATCTCCTCCATCGACATGGAAGTGCCGATTGAGGACTTTTACTCTGGGTCGTCAGACCCGGAGAAGCTGACCGTGGTGCACCGTGGAGAGACATACACGCTGCCCGTGCGCTTGGTTCTCACGCCTGGCGAGGGCGAGAGCAAGGTAAACATCTGCGGCGAGCAGATTGTGGTAGATGAAAGCAACATCATGATTTTCGCAGCGAAGTAGTACAACCCCAACACCAAGGAGTGAAAATGAGTTTGATCGGAATGATTCACAGTGGAGCTGACTACCTTTCCTCTGCTAGCCGCACCCTGCAGGACCCGCGCTTGACCAACGAGGAGCTGGTTGAAGTATTCGACAATCTGAAAGTCGTCGAGGGCGGAATCGGAGAGGTGGTGAAGGTCGCCCGTGAGCGGGTGATGGAGTTGGTCAAGAATGACGGCGAACAGGACGGCAACTCGCTGAAGCTGAACGTGGGCGAGTTCGAAGTCCTGGCTCGACCCCGCAAGCTCGGGCCCGATGCCAAGTTGGTTCAGGCCCTACTTGAGTCGAAGGGTCTGGAGTTGAACGTGTACATGACGCCGAAGATTTCGTACAGCGTCAACGAGGCAGCGCTCAAGATTCTCGTTGCAAACGGAGCCTTGACTGAAGCTGAGGTCAAGGCCTGCATCCCCGAAGTTGAGTACAACCTGCTGAAGCCGAACCGCCTGTAGTGCAGTAACGCCCAGGGGAGGAGGCGTCGTATCCTCCCCCTTCGTATAGTGTGCATGAGCCAATCCCGGTTCGTGCCCGCCACAGGGAGGTAGTCATGCAAGCAGGCTCAATAGTTTTCCATCCCCTGTTTAAGGGGCCAGGTGTTGTAGTCTCGGTTGAGGACTCGCCACTGGGCTCAATTGCCAAGGTCCTTTGGCAGGGAATTTTGGAGTACTCGCTTCATCGGGTCACTAGCTTGTCTCACGAGCCGGTGCCCCTTCACCCAGACCTCCAGGCTTTGGAGGCAGAAAGGAAGAAGTAGACATGCCAGACATTTCGATGTGCAGGAACAGTGGGTGCAAGGCCAGCACCTACTGCTACAGATTCCAGGCCACGCCGTCTCAACGTCAGTCGTACGCAAGCTTTGCCCCAGACAAAGAGGGCAAGTGCGAGCACTTCGTTCCGACGAGCTATCTCCGTTCGGAGCGGATTCTGCAGATCGCCAAGGAGAAGGGCTTGCCGGTTGAGACGCTTGTACTGCAGATGGACGAAAACGACCCGGAATACTGGTCGCCATTCCCCACAAAGAGGAAAGGAGAGCAACAATGAATGAGCTTGTAGAGAAGGTCAAGGCACACGCTCTTGCTCATTACGAAGAGGGCGGATGGGACTTCGTGGTGGAGGCAATGCAGGATGATGAGATCGCCAAGATTCTAGAGCGTGAAGGCGCTAAGGACGAGAAGCAAGCAATCGGTGTTATGGCAGAGATTGCGGGACTCCTGGATGAGCAGCGCCGGGAGATTCAGTCCACGATTTTCTAAACGCAGCAGACAGGGAGGTACGCAATGTACTACGCACAGTGTTTTGTCGGTGGTGTGCCTGCTGTCGTTGCAGACATGGATGTGAACGTTGCACAGCACAGGGAGTATGAGGTTGTGTCTGAGCTTGACGGCCTGTACAACGTTGAACTGACTGACGAGGAAGAGGCGAAGCTGGACGAGGATGAATACATCGAAATCCAGCTTGGCAAGGTGATGATCGTAGTTGAAATGCCTTGAGGAGGAACTATGATAGATGACGTCTCATATTGGTATTGCATCATGCAATCAGATGGAGGATTCTGGGTCGTCCCGGATGAGCCAACAAGTGGAAAGTGGGCGAAGTTTGGTACATGGAATGAAGCGTACGCTGCGGGCAACAGACACAGAGTCGAATGCGAGAAGAAGCTTTTGGTCAAGGCTGTGGCTCCCACAGCCAAGAAAGTGATGGAGTAGCGACATGCATTTCTGTATGGATGAAGTGGTTGCGGTGATGATGGCGGTTCCGTTCCTTGGTGCGGCAGTTACTCTTATCCGTGGTATCTTGAGGACTTGACTATGCAAGACAAAATGATTGAAATCTCTGCTGAGCAGATTCCGGCGTGGAATTTGTTGGTGATGCGCACCGCCTTGAAGCTTGAGGCATTTACCGGAATGAAGCACTCAAAGCACGGGTCAGTGGTGCCGATGATTAAGGGCGTGCTGATGAACGCAGGCATTGCACCGGTCAAGGACAAGAAGAAGCTGCTCGAGCAGTATGAAACCCTGCTCAGGGCGAACGGCCTGTTGAAGTAGAATCAAACGTTGTCCCCCGCAAGCGGAGCCCTAAGTGGCACGCCGCTTGCACCCTTTTCTGTGTGTGGCGCGGGCAAGGCCCCCACACCGGACCCCTCAACCCCCAACCCAAAGAGGTAGCAATGAATGAGAAGCCTGTGGCTAAGAAGTTAGTCATTGACGAGCCAGCAGTTTTGGTTCGGGCGAAAAGAATCGGAGACAAGGCCATCGAGCCTGCGTTCACGGCACGAGACATGAAGGCTCTATCTCGCACACTTCGCCTTGGACTGGGATTCTCCCAGTATGAATGGGCAAGGCTATTGGGCGTTGAGGAGAAGTCGGTCGCTCGTATAGAGAGCGAACGTGGCTCGGTCACTCGCCAGTTCGGGAATTTCGTGCGGCTCTTGTCTGTTTCTCGTGTGCGAGACATCGAAGTCACGCTCGATGCTCTGCTTGCATATGATGACTCCGATTATGCAGAGCACGCCAAGAAGAGCTTTGTGGAAAGAGTGAAGGCACGGGCCGTGGCGGTTCAAGCCACGTTCGACTCCACTCTGGTTGAGGTTGCAAGGCTGGTGGACCTGGATTGGTACGCTCAGAAGTACAATCGCGTGCGCTCAAGCGGCGCATACAAGGGAGGTAAGTGATGAAGACGATGATTGTTCGCGGTGATGCGGAAGTTGAAGTTGACGTTGATTACAAGGTTCACAGTTACGGTTATCCTGCCCGCCGTGGCAAGTATCCGGAGGATGACGACCCCGGCGAGGGACCCGAGTTCGAAATCACCGGGGTTTGGTACCTGGACGAGGACGGTGATCGTACCATCTCCGCTCTAAAGGACATCACCGAGAAAGAGATGAATTGGATTGAGGCCGAGGTTCTCGAAGCAATCAATGAATCGGCAAGCAGCAGGGATGACGATTATGACACCTCTGCCGAGGACCCTCCGGATTACGACGTTTGTGATAGGCTGTGGGACCCATACGACAAGTACTAACAGGGAGGTAGCATGAGCAAAATCAAGTACGAGTACGACAGATATGAGACGTTCGACCGTGACGAGGTTGCGCGTTTCATCGAGAATCATACCACAGACATTGAACGCCTAGCAGGTGAGGCAGTCTCCGCTTTGGAGTCGTTTGGCAGTGACACACCGGAGTTTGACACCCATTTCCTTCACGCATCCAATTGGGGAGGCTACGGCCAAATCCTCTCCAATGAGAACGTTGAGTTGTCGCTCCCACTTGGTGAGGTTGGACGAAGGTCGTGGATTAAGTATGCAGTAGTGCCAATCCACATAATCTTGAAGAAGCATCTGCCAGTACAGTTCGTAGCTTATGCAGAGTATAGGACACATAAATCCAAGGCGCTAATGTTCGACATGAGCGCGGCAAGTATGTATCAAGGTGGCGCTAAGTTCATGGGCCGACCGTTCAATCCGCCTGGCTCTCCGATTGAGTACTTTTACTCGCTCGCGGACATGTACACGCAAGCGCTCGAGATAAATGAGGTCGCGCTGTCGACACTCAAGACAACGGGCAAGATTAGTGAATACATCGCCACGTTCGTGAGAGAGCAGAGTCTACCGTATGGAGCGATCAAGTTCGAGCGTATCGTGTCGAATGCAATGTGTGAGAAGTGTGGAAGGTGGATTCCGCACCACAGCCTCTCACGCCACAAATCGAGCCGCACGTGCCAGGCAGAATCCACATCTAAGGACGTGCGGGAAGCAGGCTACGTCAACATCACGCATATTCGCGGAATTGGAAGGGTTCTGAAAGCAGATGTTGGTGTTGTTGCCCGCCCGAAGTCCATTGAGTATTGGGCTCCAGACTGGGTTGCAGCAGCCATCAAGAAGTACAATGATGGTGGAGGATTCGCGGGCATGAGCCTTGACGAGTACCTCGACAAGATGCGACCCGCAGATGCAGAGCAGATGCAGTTGCCGAACGATGAGTATGATGGTAACAGTGAAGAGTAAGCCTGGACTGGCACGGGCCGTGCACCCGCCGAAGACGGTGGGAGAGTGTAGTAGAGCTGGCACGGCCCTTGCTTTTTCTGGCGGCAGTCCCCGCAGTCAAACCCCCAACCCCGCAGTCTCACACTAAACCAAGGAATTTATGTCCAATCCGTCTTTGTCCATCAATCGCCTTTCTCTCACGGACTGCAAGAAGGCGCTGTCCTACTCACTTCGGTCGAACACGCCCATTCACCTGGTCGGTCCTCCGGGAGTTGGCAAGTCGGCCATCATTGAGGGAATCGGAGAGGAGACCGGCATGCCGGTTGAGACTCTGCTCCTCTCGCAGTGTGACCCGACCGATATCGGCGGTTTCCCTGTCGTGTCGAACGGAGGACTCGACCGCCTGCCGCTTGGTGCCATCAAGCGGGCATGCAACGAGCCCGTGCTCCTCTTCCTGGATGAATTGTCCTGCACGCCTCCTGCGGTGCAGGGTGCGAGCATGCAGCTCATCTACGCTCGTCGGGCTGGTGATAGGAAGCTCCACCCCGGCAGTCGCATCGTAGCAGCATCCAACCCCAGTCACCAAGCTGCGGGTGGGTGGGAATTGGCACTTCCCCTGATTGGCCGCATGACCCACATTGAGATGATGCCCACCCGAGCAGAGATTCAGGATTACTTCTATCGGTTCGGCATCGACCCGAGTGAAGTCCCCGAGTTGAGCGACGAGGATAAGCAGAATCCGGAGGTCGTGAAGGCCCACCGCGAGATGCAGGCTGATGCGATGAAGCGTCGGGTTGCGATTGACTTTGCAGCCACGCTCGAGTCCTCGCCCGACCTGCTGCAGCTTGAGCCGCCGCCTGGCACCCAGGCAGAGGGCAAGCCGTGGGGTGCGCCACGCTCGTGGCAGCGTGCGGTGGAATTCGTTGCCGAGGCTCTCCTCTCTGGCGAGCCTGACACCAGTCCCGTGTTCATGGCGGGTCTGGCAGGCAACGTGGGAGACCAGCCCGCCGCAGCTTACATGGCGATTCGCAAGATTCGACACCAGCTGCCGGGAGTTCGAGAGATTATCGCCTCCCCCGACACGGCCAAGATCCCTGCGAACATCAACGTCGGCATCGCGGTGCTTGGAATCATCGGCCAGGTAGCAGCTGAGGACCCCTGCCCCGCCTGGGTCTACAGCAACCGCATTCAGGACCGTGAGATTCGGGTCGCCGCACTGAACGTGCTTGGTCGCCCCGACTTCGGGATCAAGAAGCACAAGTCGAGCAAGTGGTACGCGGAGGCCGATAAGGCGCAGACCGAGCTTCTGCGTGGAATTGGGAATGCGATGAGGAGCTGACCCGTTCACGTCGCATCCCCGACTTCTATAGTCGTGGCATGTTCGACAAAAACAAGTGGTTCAAGGATAGGTATTACAGGCGCAAGGACGCAGGTAAATGTGTTAAGTGTGGAGTTCGTGAGCCACGCGAAGGCACATTTACCTGCGTCGACTGTTCGATTAAGGTTGACAAGAGGAAAGCCGCCTTGATGGAGAAGGCAAAGGCCAACGACTTGTGCGTTGATTGCTGCAAGGCGAAGCGCGAGGATGGAATTGTCAGGTGTACCGCATGCGCTGATAAGCTTTGCAGACGCGACATAGACATCAGAATTAGGTCAAAGACGCATGTACTCGAGCAATATGGTGGTGCAAGATGTAATTCATGCGGCGAGGCAGATTTAAGGTGCTTGTCGCTCGACCATGTAAACGATGATGGTGCTGCTCACAGGAGGAAGTTGGGCATATCAGCTGGCTTGCAGTTTTATGCATGGCTTAGAAAGAACGGATATCCTAACGACCCTCCCCTGCAGGTGCTTTGTATGAATTGTCAGTTCAAGAAGCGCAATCAAGTAGTAAGGATACAAACAACAGGGAGGCCGAATGAGCAAAGCGATTGAGAAATGCAAGAACGCGGTGATGGTACTTGGATTCCAGTATCCTCACTTCATCCTGATTCACGCTAAAATCTCGAATTTGTACGTGGAAGACAACGCACAGCCGACAATGGCGATTGCGAAGTCTGGCAGAATCCACGTCAATTCGGATTTCGTGATGAACATGGACAAGGAGCATCTCAAGGGGGTGTTAGCCCACGAGATGCTGCACCTTATCCTCAGCCACCACGACCGACAGCAGGGGAGAGACCAGTGGGTGTGGAACGTTGCGAATGACATGTGCATTAACAACGCTCTCCGCACAGACGGAATCTCGCTCCCGCCTGGAGGTCTATTCCCTCCTCCGGATTACAAGGGGGATCTATTCTCAGAGAATCTGTACGATTGGCTGATGAAGAATCCGGACCAAGTACCAGAGAAGCCACAGGGGATTCCGCTCCCAGGTGGTGGATGCGGCACGCTGGACGACGGCACGGACGTAGATTGGCGGCAGACCGCGATTGAAGCGCGTGCAATGTCGCAGCAGGCGGGGAAGGGAACTGCGGGGTTCGCAGGGCTGCTTGCCCCACGCGCTCCTAAGATTGACTGGAAGAAGGTGCTGCGCTCTGGATTCCAGCAGGCTGCAGCACGTCCCGGTCGAGACTCCCAGACGTTTGCCCGCAAGTCTAGGAGGTCGCCTGCCGAGGGTCCACAGTTCCCCGGCTGGGTCGGCCACGAACCGAAGGTGGCGATTTCGATTGACGTCTCAGGCTCCATGTCGAAGGAATGGGTCGAGAAGATCGTATCGGAAGTGAAGGCCCTGCTCAAGACGTACCCCGGAACGAAGTGCTATCTCAACGCACACACTTCCGAGGTAGTCTACAAGTCTTGGGTTACTGACCGCACGACTGGCAAGGTGGAAGACGCCACGCAGTTCAGTGGTGGAACCGACCCACTACCCGCTTACCTTGATATCGGGGAACAGGGGAAGTTCGACTCGATGGTTCACTTCACCGACTGCGAGTTCTTTGGTGATGGCTGGCCTCAGGTGCCAAGTTCAGTCAGGCATCTGATTGTAGGAGGCTTTACACGGGACCCGCACACGAAGCCGCCGCCTGGCTCGACGTTCATCCCGTGTGAGACCCAGTAATTGAAGCAAGGTGCGACTGAGGAGGTCTGTACGTCCGGTTCGAATCCGGACGCACCGCTTGGCTGTGCATGCCGCACAGCTTTTACAGGGAGGTAGCACCATGAAGAGCAAGCTTAAGCCGATTCAGTTCACTTACACGCTGGAGAACGGAGAGGAAGTGACGGTTGAGATTCCTTCCGTGAAGGAGATCTGCAGTCGCTGCGACGGTGAGGGCGTGCATGACAACCCCGCTTTCTCCAACGGAATCTCCGGCGAGGAATGGGAGCGGGACTGGGACTACGAGGAGCGCGAGATGTACATGTCTGGCGCGTTCGATGTTCGGTGTGATGAGTGCGACGGCAACAAGATTGTCATGGCTCCGGATTGGAAGGCAGACTGGGGCAAGACCGAAGATGGACGTGACTTGATGGGGCTGTACGAGAAGCACTTGGATGACGAGCAATACTACCGCATGGAGCAGGAAGCTGAGCGCAGGATGGGAGCTTAACACACTAAAGAGAAGGAGGGACGTGAAATGCTGCGTTTCAGTGATGGCATGGAGTTTAACACCAGTGGTCCAATGCATATTGAGCGCCGAAGCGACGGCCTGTACGTTGTTGGTGGCGGAATGATGGTGGCCGTCAATACAGTCCAAGAAGGCAACAAGATTATCGAAACGTACAAGGCGAAGGTTAAGAAGTAGTAGAAGAAGTCCGTTTTACCACCAAGGAGGAATACACTAATATGAGCACTAACGATAAGATTCAGTCCGTTCTCCGCGTCATTTACCCCAACGGCGTTCCTGTTGAGGAATTGGGCCGTGCGTCGGAGATCGCAGCCGCCATGCAGAGCGTGGTGCAGCAGGTGGAAGTTGTCGCTCCTGCACAGGAGGCAAATGCGTCGCCGCCTGCGAGCATCAACAACAGCGCGGTGCTTCCCACCGAGACTGCGAACCGTACGACCTCGAGGACGGTTCTTGGCGAGCGTATCCTCAAGATGCTCAAGAAGAATTCGGCTATCACGGAGTTGGGCCTGGCCCGCAAGTTCGGGACTTCGGTCGATGAAATCCGCGCCGAGTTGAAGGAGCTTGGATTCGAAGTCAAGAATGGAAGCCCTCGCCCAGGCTGGGGACGCATGGTGCAGGGCATCCTTGAGACCGGTCCTGCAACGACCGTGGAGATCGCAGATGCGCTCAACGTCGATACCATCTGTGTGAACCGTGGAATCACGGTGCTCGAGCGTTCCGGTCTCATTGATAGGGAGCCTGCAGGTAAGAATCGCAAGGGTGTGACGATCTACCGCTGGTCCTTGAAGAAGTAGCACAAGGATTGGCCGAAATCATGCGTGCCGTAAGCATAGTAGCGACGGGCGCATGATCTTGGGGAACTGGCCCACCCCAACTGACGAGGCAGGCCACAATCTTACTGTAAGGGAGGCAGTATGACTATCGATGACATCAAGAGGAGACACATAGAGTTCGGCGGCAAGTTCTTCGATAAAGAGCACATGCGCTGGTTCAAGAGCCGTGTCCATAGCAAAGTCTATGAGGGCACTGGCGGCGTGTACTTCGTAACCTCGAGGTTACGAAGTACGTACTTCGTAACCTCTGAACAGAGGCGTGGAGCACGCAGGGAATACACCGTCAGGCACTTCGATGGTGGTGGAAGAATCTATGGTACAATGGCTGGGTCTGAGACCATGAGGTTTTTGCACTCTGGTTCCGCTCATACGATGGCTCGGAGGCTCGCAAACATCGAGCTCCTCAGTGAGTTCGAATTCCACAGCGATGTGTGGACCACGCTCCCTGACGCTCATCATATGAAGACTGCGCTCCAGGCTAAGAGAATAAGGGTCAAATTTTGTCAGAGGACTTGCGCCTACGTTGTCCCCAAGTGGGTGCTGTCCGCGATGTCTATATTCTCGAAAGGTGGGTTCGGTGATCTCACAATCGAGGAATACCTCAACAAGATGGAAGCGATGTGAAGCGCAGCAATTGGCCGTGGTTGTTGTACTTGCAGCAAAGGGAGGAAGCACAAATGGGAAGCAAGAAGATTATCATCAAGAATTCGATGCACACCGGTCCCAGGCCGGTATACGGGGTGTTCAATAAGGACGGCGAGCTGCTCCAGCCTGGAGACAAGATTGTTTGTTTCCGTGGAGAGGAGTGGGTGTTTGAGGCTTGTCATCACCCACGTAAGATTTGCTGTTCAAAGCTCGATGGGGTTTGGCAGCAGGAATTCTACCCAAGCGTGTTTGATCTGACGATCCGATAGGAGGAACTACCATGGTTGAATGCCAACATGTAAGGTGTCATCAGTGCAACGATAAGTACTCAACTGTCCTTTCGAACGAGGCAGAGCGACTCCAAAAGGAGGTCGAAGCCCTCAATAAGGAGATCGCCAAGAAGGAGGAGCTCCTCAAGGCCGTGGCCATCATGCAGCGAGAGGCGTGTGTTAAGCAGTACGTGCTCGCCATGGCGTTCAAGATGGGGGACGAGGACTGGGTGCAGGTGATTAAGGGCACGCCGCTGGTCACGGAGCTTGACCCATGAGAGTCGCACTTGGCAAGTTCATGATTGATTGGGTGGCGCTTGGCGAGGTATATAATGGAGAATACGACCCATACGATGTACACGATAAGGAACTCATCCGGTTTGACGTTTATCGTGCTGGATTTGAAGGGTGGGAAGTCGTGGACGATGGTTCATACTGCACCGAACTCCCCGCCACCACGTCCTCCGAGCTGCTCGTCAAGCTGAGCCACACGATGTTGAACCGTCTACACGAGGCGGAGCAGAAGGGAATGTCGTTGAAGAAGGCGTGCGAAGTCCTATCTTGGGTAAACCCATCGTGGGTGGAAAATGGAATGCATACACTGCGGCGTTGAATTCAGCCCCAAGCAGAAAGCCGAGCAGTCGAAGCTTGAGGGCAGGAATTTTGGTAAAGTAAATGAATGCATCGACTGTGCATCAGACGAACCGGCTCGGTTGACCGGCGTCATGGTGTACGGACATAAGACTGCGGGTTCTATTCAGATTAACCGGGACCCGCGCCTCACACAGTACATGCTTGCCTGTTCACCTTCCGCAGGAATTCGTTATGCCATGTCGCAGAACGCACCTAAGGTGAAGAATGGAGCAGTGTCACTGTTCGTCACAGACGTCGCCAAAAGACGTTAGTGGGAAGTACGAAGTACAGAAGTGGAGCCGCCATGGATACAGGTCCATGGCGGTACTCCACAAATTTGAAACGGCTCAAGCCGAACTTCACCGTCTGCTTGATAGCAGGAATTGGTGGGGACTACCACCGCGTATCATAGAAAGGAAAGATAATGATTCAGCCAAGAGTCGGGATGGAGATTGAGTTCAACTTTAGCAATGACCCGGACAAGGAAAAGCACACACTCCGCATAGATGATATTGGTGGCAGCTGTGGTAAAGAAGGATGCGAAGGTGAACGAATGGATTATACGACCTTGAAGGAAAGTTCTCGCTTCAAGAAGTATGGTTCGTGCTATACATGCACGACCCAGATTACGAAGTGGGCGGAGAACGTTCGCTTCTTGAATGGACTTCGGCTAGTTAAATAGCCAAGGCGCCTGGCACGGGAATTGCATATGGATGCGGCGGAACAAGTGGCGATGGAGAGGCTAGAGGCCGTAGTTATTCTTTTGAGCGACACTTTCCCCGCTTCCCTTGGTCTAATTAGGGATGGATCATCGGGCAGATGCAACCTAGTGCTGAACAGCCGCGTGCCTACTTTGATGTTCAGCAAAGGCCACGCCTACGTGAACCCTGGGTTCGTAAACAGGGTGACGATGGAGGAACTCGCGTCACTCTTTATCCAAGAGCTGCACTCTTTAGTGCTGCAGGAGTTACGCGATGAGTACGACGATGAAGACGACTAAGCCAATGATCGTAAGGGATTTGCTTCTTAAGCTTGCCGATTTTGACCTTGACATGCCGGTCTACATTGGCAAGAATAAGGATACAGTAGTTGATTTGAGCATTGAATCAGAAGTGCAGGTCGAGGAAATCGAAGTTGGCGACGACGTAGTGAATGCTGTTGTGATTGAACCTTAAGAGGAGAACACCAAAATGGACGTGAACATCAATCAGATCATCGACTACCTCAACAGCATCAAGCCTATCCTTGAGGCAACCAAGCAGGACGCGGGCCAGATCGTTCTGTCGAAGGACACGCAGCCCGATGCACTCACCGTGAAGGTGCGCAACATCGACCAGCGACTGTCTTCGATCGAGGACTCGTTGCACCAGATCAACAGCGTTTTCAACGTTCTGCTGACCAAGCTCAAGACCAACAGTGATGGCAATTTGGAGGAGATCGCCACAGACAAGATTATGTCCAGTGTTGCTGAGACTATCGACTCCTCGATTGTGCTCGCTGTTGAGACCGAAGTCAAGCAACAGATGGGCAATACTGAGTTTAGTCTCTACATTGACCACGAAAAGATCGCACGCGAAGTGGACGTCAATGAGGTTGCAAACAACATTGAGGTGGGCGACATCGCACGTGAAGTCGATCTGGATGACTTGGCGGCGAAGGTGGCCGAGAGCATCAGCATGGACGATGTTGCCGAGGCAATTATCGGGAAGAGCACACACGAAGATGCGGACACTCTGATCGAAGAGAAGATTACCGAGTTCGTCAGGAATGCGATCCGCAAGATGGCGCGTGAGTACTAGGGGATAATTACATGGGTGACATGAACGAACTGAACCGGCAACGGACGAGCGGGCTCAGGCCAATGAGTGGCACTGAGGCGGCAGTTTACAATCTTGAATTTTATCACAGCTTGATGAAGAAGGAGTCTGCGAAGATCGAGCAGCTCTTATTCAAGGCCCAGCGTGCGATCGAGTCTGGCAACGCTGCAGAAATTGAGCGTGTGACCGAGCAGCTTGACAAGAGCCAGGCAACTGAGCAAGAATATCGCAGCAAGTTTGAAGAGTATTGTATGCAGTACGGTCTCGTGAAGTAAGATTCACTGGTGACCCTTCCATCACGCATGTTCCACCTCCCTGGCGTGCGTGATGGTCGATTGGGCCGTTAGCTCAATGGTCGAGCGGTCAGCTCATAACTGATTGGTTGCAGGTTCGAATCCTGCACGGCCCACTTTTAAACCCCAAGCAAGTGAGTGTACAATGTCTGGTTGGCCCAAAAAGAAGCAGAGGACGAAGGACAAGAACGTAGTTTACTTAGACACGTACTACAAAGAATACAAGGGCGAAGAGGGACACCTTCGCTCCGAAAAGAATCTAACCATTCTTGCTCGTATAAAGCACCATGGCGATTGCATGGGCATGATTCCAGAGTGGGGCGATTGGGGTGCAGTCAGTGGCCTTGATGGTGGCGGCGACATTTCAATTTACTAGGTGACTATATGCTATACGAAGTAGATTTTAAAGTAGAGCGATCAGTCATGGCCGACGCCCAGCTGTATGGCATCAACATAGTGTCGCCGCAGCTGAAAGACGTTTATATTACAGCCGCTAACGACATGAAAGCCTGCTTTAGGCCAAAGTCGGGCTTGGTTGGCGTACGTTTCACCCCAAGCTCAAGTACGTACGGTGTACGGGCTGACAAGTACGACCTGCTTTGCACAGCACACGTACAGATGGGTGCAGATTCAAGCATTAATAACGCAATCTTGTGCATCAATAAGCTGGTATCGGACATGAAGGGTGTAGTTGAACACGAAGTAACAGGGGCAAAGCTCCTACCCAACGTCAAGTATATGGAAGCTGGTGTGGCTGCGGTCTCGCCGTAGAGGCCGCCGGCACGCCGTATGCAGTTACAACACGCGCAATCCCCAATGAGAGTGAAATGAACTACACTGTATCTGAATTGTACGCAGGTGCGAACGACGGCTGGTATGAGGTCCAGGGCCTTAAGGTCCCGCTGCTCAACAGCGCCGTGATGATTGACATCGGCTGTCCGCAGACCGACCCCAGCGCTGCAGACGCCATGAAGAAGGCGCTACACGGACTACGCTCCGAGGATAACCGCATCAAGGACGGCGACTGGTTTGAGACCCCGGTCGGTAAGTTCATGGCACAGTCTCCCTCCGTTCTCACTGAGGACGAGGCTAACGGGCGTGCAGCTAAGATTGCGGCCCAGCAGCAACCCCAAGCCCAGCAGGCACAGGCACAGCAGCCCACGCAGCAGGCGGCTGGCGTTAACCCGAACACAGTCAATCTGCCTCAGACCGTTACGTTCAACGTTGAAGTCGCAATCCCCGCCCCGTCAAGCGGCAGTGCAGCTCTATCCATCTCAGTGCCAAAAGGTCTGGCGCATTACAATAACTACATTGTAGACCAAATCGACAAAGAGCTTGCCAAGCACGGGGCGTCAATTAGGGGAGCGCACAACTACGGAAACGTGCTGAACGTTATCGACTTCCCTAACGGCGACAAGACGATGCTCGTAGGATACGACAACGACAGCGTTAAGGTCGTAATTGAGATTAAGCAGTAAGCAGCCCAGGGACCGTAGCTCAGTTGGTAGAGCACAGGACTTTTAATCCTATGGTCGTGGGTTCGATCCCCACCGGTCCCACTCTACACCAAACCACCAATAAGGACCACACTAATATGGCACTTGTGGATTCACTTCCACGCGATGCGCCTGGGTTTAGAATCTTCCACATCAAACGCGTCCTCAAAGAGATGTCCGACCAGGAAAGTGAGCGCATTGGTCGGATGTTCAGTGACAAGGACGACTACGCGCTCCTTATTTCGCCAGATGAAGTCGTGAAGCTGTGCGACAGGGTTGGTCTCGAACTTTCACACAGGCAGAACGCATGGGGCGACTACGACATCTGTATAGTCCCTAGGTGGATAATTGAAGCAATTGAGCAATACAGCAAGATGGATGGCGGGTTCGCAGATCTAACAATCGAAGAGTATTTAGCAAGGATGGTATAATGACTCATGTACTAGTAGCGGTGGCGTCTGGCATTCTATCTGCGTTTGCAACGTCTTACTACTACAAACGCAAGATCAACCGCCAAAAGAAAATCCTAATGACTACGTTCTCGTCGCAGCTGTCAGAGGTATTTGACAGGCATGAGACCGAAGTGGCGTCCATTATGAACCGCATCGCCACGCTGTCTACGATTGACACCAAGGTTCGTGTCAATCACTACTTCCACGGCGACCACTTTAACTGATGAATATCTTCGTACTCTCTACGGATCCCGTATCTGCTGCCAAGCAGCAGAACGATAAGCATGTACGTAAAATGGTGCTTGAGACTGCACAGCTACTATGTGCGGTCTATGACCCAGGCACGGCTCCGTATGGGCGTACGCATTACAACCATCCGTGTGCTAAGTGGACGCGGGCCTCGTTTGAAAATTACGAGTGGCTGTTGATGCATGGTATTGCACTTGCAACAGAGTACACCATTCGGTTCGGTAAAAGGCACGCGTGCGAGTCTACAATCGAGTGGTGTGCAGATAATGCATACAAGCTTGCCTTCCCCCAGCAAGCATTAACGCCTTTTGCCCAGGCAATGCCAATTGCGTACAAGTACCCAGACCCTGTTATTGCATATCAGACGTACTACATTGCAGACAAGTATTACTTTGGCTGCTGGACTCCACCATCACAGCCACCTGACTGGTGGCCATACCCTAATATGTACACGCCATGATCACACAAGATATAGATGCCGCAATCCTCAAGCAGATCTCTGTTGGCAAGCCAATCGTAAGGTTTGGCAAGAAGTGGGTCACTATTGTAGGCGACCACCGTGCTATCGATCACATTCGTAGGTCCGGTGTACAGCAAGACCCCATGATGTCGTCACGCAGTCAGGTGGTGGTGCCCGAGTTCGTGGGCGATGCGGTCCGTACCTTCGTCGCAAATGAAGGATTTGGTGACATGCAGTTGAGTGAATACCTTAACCGAATGTGGGGGGAACATAAGGCCAAAGCCAAGTAGCGCCTGGCACGCGCTGTGCAGTTAGTTGTGATGCGGCCACGGGGGGTGGGCGCATTGCAGTCAAACCGCAGTTCGAACGCTGGAGCTGAACTAAAATGTTGAGCGGGTCTGGTGTCTCCAAAATCGAAGCACTGGCGCGTCTTCGCAGGTATGCAGCAAGCCAGGGTATTACGATTGACTCACCCAGAGCTGTCCGGTACGCAGCATCGCAGGGCCTCACAGAGGATGATGTTGACGCAACGGCAGTTGACAACACGAAGGTAGACAATACTGAGGCAGTCAGACACTACGCCGAATCACTGAACCTCAGTGTGCAAGACCCGGTGGTAAGGAAGTACGCACAGTCTGCCACAGCACCAGAAGACGTAGACTCGGTTTCGATTGATGCAAGCGTGGACAACAACAAGTTCAAGTGCGCCGTACTTCACTACGCACAGTCGCTAGGTCTTGACGTAGACGACAGTCGTGTAGTTAAGTATGCTAAGGGGCTACTCAAGCCTAGCGGCGATTTTTCAGTCGAACGACGCGCAGAGGTAGTTGCAGTAGATGAAGTTGAACGTAAAATCAAGGTCGCAGTAGAGAAGTATGCAATGGGTGTCGGACTACCAGTTTATGACCATCGCATCGTACGTTATGAAAGCAAGATGAGAGCAGGCCCGTTTAAGCATTTGCTTGAAGCGGCAAAGTCGCAGGCGTAATCCCCATCCCGCCTACGACGCCACAAGGTGGGGAGGGAGCATTGGGCTCCCTCCCCCCTGTGGTTCTCCACAAATCAACCACAATTAATACCATGAGTCTAATCCGTAGCCTCGAACTTATCGAGTCCGCGAGCCTGGGTAATGACCGGCTCGCATCAATCCGCAACAACGAGTCCAAAGAGCTTAAGCAGTACTTCTATTGGGCACTCTCCCCGGACGTCACGTTTGGCATCCGCAAGGTGGACCCGGACCCAGACGCACCATCTTCGTATAGGAACGATGATGAGTGGTGGTCTGCGCTCAACGAGCTTGCTTACTGTCTGTCCAAGGATGAGTACGGCGACCGTGTTATGGCTGGCAACTCGGCCAAGCGTGCAGTATCAACGCTGCTATCTAGGTGTGGGCCACTACAGTACAAGTGGGCATCCCGCATGCTTTTGCGTGACACACGGCTGAATGTTGGTGCTAAAGAGATCAATAAGCTTTTCGGTCCTTCTACAATTCCTCTGTTCGCCGTGCCACTGGCCGAGCAGTACAAAAAGCTAAAGTCCAGGCTAGGTAATTGGTACTTACAGCCTAAGCTTGATGGTGGCAGATGCGTGGCACGCATTGTGGGCGGCAAAGTTACTCTACTCTCCCGTACTGGCAAAGAGTGGAAGGGCTTCCAAGAGATCAAAGACGAGATCGCCACGCTTTACGGTCGCATGGGCACGACCGACGATATTAACTTCGACGGCGAGATTGTGGTTTACAAGAATGGGCGCATGGATTTCCAGGCCATGCAGCGTCTGTTCTTCGCCCAGGATGGGCGTGCTCCGGAGGGCGACCTCAAGTATGTAATCTTCGACATGGCTCGTGGTACAGAGTACGACGAGCCTAAGACTAACTATGACGACCGGCTGCTCAACGCAATGATTACGATGAATGCGTTTGCAGAGGGTCTTAAATACCTTGAACTGGTAAAGTACGAGCGTGTGCAAGACCCCACCGAGCAGATGCTTAATGACCTGGCGGTAAAGTACGTGGCTGAGCAAGGGTGCGACGGCCTTATCATGCGCCGCGCAGATTCCGTGCCCAAGAACAAGCGCACAAGCGACATCACCAAGGTAAAGCCATTCGAGGACGCTGAGGCAACAGTCATCGACAAGGTTGAAGGCAAGGGCTGGCTCGAGGGCTCGCTTGGTACGATGGTTTGCAAGATGCCGTCAGGCGTCGTGTTCGAAATAGGCACGGGCGAGGGCCTGACCAAGGACCTGCGGCAAGAGCTGTGGGACGACAAGCAGCTAATTGGATCTACTGTTAACTTCAAGTATCAGAGACTCTCAGATGATGGTGTACCTGTCCTCCCTACTTTCCGTGCAATTAGGCATCCCAACGACTATGACCACTCCACTCCCTAAGCTTTGGTATACCGCTGCAAATGGTTGGACCCGCCTCACGCACGAAGACACAATCGCAATTATGCTTAACACTGAGAAGGTCAAGTGGGGTATCTCCGCTATTACAGGTGAGTATATCGTACCACAATGGGTGAATGAGGCCCTAAAGACATACAATGACAACGGTGGGTTTGCAGGCATGAGCCCTGCAGAATACCTGGACCGTGTTGCTGACGAGAAGACAGACGAGCCGCAGCATACATTCTAATAAGTTGACCGGATGTGGGCTCGCGTCATAAAATCTGCGAACCCTCCAAACAAAGGACATGTCGAATCATGGCGGTTAGCGTTGAAGAGTTAGATAAGGTTGAGTCCGTTCTTTCACTCCTAGTAAGCTGGTCTGGTGTGTCAGATGACACACCAGACGATACGGACATATTGGAGTGCGACGGCACGACAATCACCCTTGGCGATCTTCGTGATTGCTTTACGGCTCTTCAAAAGGTACGCGACTCTAAGCTAACGTCATGAATTGGCAAAAGCTCAACCAGATTAAGGGCGCAGTAGCATTGGCTGCACCTGTCGGTGACGTGGAAAAGAAGATGGTTAAGGTCATAGACCTTATGGCCACGGCTGCTACTAAGTATCGAAATGACGACAGGGACGGCGCTATGGCCCTTGTCCTTGAGTCAGTTAAAATGGTTGATGCTCTTGGTTTGGACTTGACGTCCGAAATGCTTCAGCAGACGCATTCGCCTCTGGTCCAGCCCAATCCTGAAGATTTCGATTATAATTAAGCCGCTGTAGCCTAGAGGACAGGCAGCGGATTTCTAATCCGTTCCACGGGGGTTCGATTCCCTCCAGCGGTGTTATAATTATTATTGTAGGATGGACATTATACCACCCATCCTATTGATAGTATTCGCTGGCTTGTTAGGCAGTTACTCTTCCATGAAGTCTTTTGGCGGCGGTAGCATGGTATGGCCTATCTTGTCCGGACAGGTAACGGTTTTAGCGTGGTCATTCATGACTAAGCAAAGGTTTAGTCCAGTAATGGCAGCAATTTTATTCGACGGTCTATACTGTACTTCATGGTATGTTGGCGTTATGCTTCATGGCACCAAGATAAATGGAACTCAGGCAGTGGGCATAATGTTGGTCATGTCTGGCATGATGGTCGCTGGTTTTGGCAGCAGGTGATATGCTATACGTATATTCAGACGGATCTGCGTCGGGTGGATTTGGTCCTGGCGGCTATGGTTGGATTGTGTGTAGTGGCGACGAAGTAATCCGAGCGGGATTCGGTGCTTCTCCTATCACTACAAATAATATAATGGAACTTGAAGGCGCAACGAAGGGCGTAGAGTGGATATTGTCTGCGAATATAGTAGACCCAGACGGTATCACCCTTGTATCTGATTCTCAGTACGCAATAGGTATCGCTGATGGCACGTATACACCCAAAAAGAATAAAGAGATTGCGTATAAATTCAAGGCTTTGTTAAATAGTCTTGGTGTTAAACTTGTCTGGGTGCGCGGTCATAGCGGTCACCTAATGAACGACCTTGCCGACTCACTTGCTGCACTTGGTAAACGTGGCTTCTATAAGACAAAGTCCAAAAAGCGTGCGCGTAAGCTGCGCAGGCAGTTCTTGCGAGAGTTAAATGCTAAACAGGTATAGCAGTGAAGAAATGGCACACATCTGGTCGGACGTCGAGAAGTATCGACGCTGGCGTGACGTAGAGCTTGCCGTCATAGACGCCCTGGCCCAATTCGGGTTCGTACCGCAAGAGGCAGCTGACGAGTGCAAGGCTCGAGCAGGCGACTTCACAGATGATGACATTAAAGAGATAGAACTTATCGAGGCTTTTGCCAAGCATGACGTCATTGCATTTATCACGTTTATGGAGAACCGTATCGGTGATTCAGCCAGGTACTTGCACTATGGCCTGACTTCATCCGACATTGTAGATACAGCTCTATCCATGGGCGTAGTTAAAAGTTTGAGCATTATTGTAGACCAAATCAACGCCCTGCAGCGTGCGATGCTCAAGCTTGCCAACGAACACAAGTATACGTACATCACCGGACGTACGCACGGCATCCACGCAGAGCCGACCTCATTCGGCCACAAGATTCTTGTATTTGCGAAGGAGCTTGAACGCTGCGAATCGCGTGTTGTCAACGCGTTATTACGTGCAGGCGTAGCTAAGCTGTCCGGTGCAGTTGGTACGTTTGCACACACGAACCTAGACGTTGAGCATTATGCAGCAAGTACGCTTGGCCTCAGGCCGTCTATTGTGTCAAACCAAGTCATGCAGCGTGACATCCATGCAGAGGTTATCACGTCGCTTGCCATCCTGGGTGGATGCCTTGAGAGCATAGCAATTGAAATCCGGCATCTGAGCCGTACCGAAGTAGGCGAAGTCGCTGAAAGCTTCGGGCCTGACCAAAAGGGCAGCTCTGCAATGCCACACAAGCGTAATCCAATCTCGTCTGAGAACATATCTGGCCTTGCACGTCTGCTGCGTGGGTATGCGTCTACTGCCATGGACAACATGGCGCTATGGCACGAGCGCGACATTTCACATTCATCCGTAGAGAGGGTTATAATCCCAGACTCCATGTGTATAGCGGATTACATGCTACGTAGGATGTGCGGCGTGATTGAGAACCTGGCCGTCGACAAGAACACCATGGCAGGCAATATGCTCAAGACCCGTGGCCTGATTTATAGTCAGCGCCTTATGCTCATGCTCGTACGCAAGGGTCTGCTCAGGCAGGATGCATACGCACTCGTGCAGGCAGCATCTAATAAAGTACGTGGCAATCCGGACATTGGACTGTATACAGCAGCAATTAATCACGGCAGCATCGCTGCTATACTTTCTGGCGACGAGATTAAATCGTGCTTCGACGACAGCTTTTACATTCGACACATGGATGAGGTTTTCGACTTAGCACTACAGACAATGCCGCGATAAAAATTAAGGACTGGTCGCCTAATGGTTAAGGCCCGCACCTTATAAGTGCGTGACGGTGGTTCAATTCCACCCCGGTCCACTCTTAAAATGCAGGGTAAATAAACGTGAACAAGCAATCCGAACAGCGTGACGTCCTACAGAACATGTACCTCATCATCAATCCACTAATTAAGGCAACAGTGCAAGCCTGCAATGGGACCGAGCATCTTTTCGGCGGCTCTGGCCAGTGCCTCCACTGCGGCGCTCACCGAGACCCTGTATATAGATAGTACTGGCACGGCCAGTGCAGTATTCTTTGTCGTGCGGCGGCGTGTGAGAGGTAAGACCTCTGGCACGCCGTTCGCATATAGTAGTAGTGCTCAGCGTGGCGCTGAGCATTTAACCCTCAGAGGCAAACAATGAGCACCGACACCAACACCACCATTACTGATTCTGCAGATTCCGCAATCCTGACCGCAGCCACCAAGCATGGGTTCACTCCAGATGCGGATGGCCACTACACCATGGAGGCAGCCAAGAAGCTTGGCCTCGCTGGCATGAAGTTTACCACGCCGTTGGGCTCCAAGGGTGTCATCCTCTCCGAGCGCTCCGAGAAGGGCAAGCTCCGTGCGGAGCTGACCTGTATCAAGGGCGGTCCGAACCACATCCGTGAGCAGTCCGATTGGCACCAGTGCGCGGTCTCCCCAGAAATGAAGAAGGGTTCGGGTCGTAAGCCTGCCGCCAAGAAGGCTACTGCACAGGTAATTGATGTGCCTGAGGTTACGCCCAGCCCCGAGCAGGTAATTGCCAATGCGGAGAGCATTCGTGCCAAGCTGCAGGCCCGCCTGGCTGAGGCGCGCGCGCGCGCTGGCGTCGAGTCTCCGACCAAGGCTGAGACCGAGGCGTCTGTCTAGCATCGGGTAGATTCCCGATGCAGTCGTAAGGGGCTATTTAGTGTGCCACTACCTTACCTCTGGTGGCATTTTATCAAGGACAATTGTATGCCCATCGTGAACGGCACGACTTACCACGACTCTACCCCGAAGGCAGTGATTAATATCCTTGAAGACGCTCGCGCTTCCGGCAAGCGAATCCGCATTTATTACGGTGACAGTAAGACAGGCGACATCTGGCCAGACCTTCCTATGTGCGGCCCGGTCAATAGGTCCATGGGGCCAACGAAGATTCCGCTTCTTATCAAGACCTCGCGCTCGTTTGGTGGAGAGGGCATCCTCGACCACTGCATCTTGAAGATTGAAACTTCACCAGCGGACCGTGTTCTTTATGTAAGCGACAGGTGCAAGAATGGGAACTAACTACTATCTGATGGTAAACGTATGCCCTACGTGCAAGCATCCAGAGAACCAGTATCACATCGGCAAGAGCAGCATGGGATGGTCGTTCACATTTCAGGCGCTCAAAGGGTACGAGTCGCCAACGGGCGCACCGATTAACTCTGCCAAGGATTGGCGCGATGCTATGTCCATGAAGATTAATGGCAAAAGGGTCAGGATTATGAGCGAGTACAAACGTCCAATCTCTGCCAAAAAGTTCTGGGAGATGGTAGACGAGAAGAAGCAGGGCAAGAATCATCATACCGAGACTACGGGTGGACCTAGGCAGCCTTGGAAGGATGATCGCTCCTGGATTGATGCAGAGGGCCATGCATTTTGTATGGGCTACTTCTCCTAAGTATATCCAGCAGCAATGAGTAAGCATTATTAATGCAAGGGGCTATAGTTAAACGGGATAACATCGCCTTTGCAAGGCGAGATTGACAGTTCGATTCTGTCTAGCTCCATGCAACAATTATATTCCTTGATAGCTCAGATCTAGGTAGAGCGCCGAACTGTTAATTCGGATGTCGCTGGTTCGAATCCAGCTCAAGGAGCTTAGTTGATAAACATGAGAAACGGACCATACATATTAGTTGTGGCTCCAACTGGCTACCCTGGTAAGTTATACCGTGGCCGCTATGCATATGAACACCATATAGTATGGTGGCAAGCCACTGGGCAGATTGTGCCAGATGGCACGTTGTCCATCATGTCAACGAAGACAAGACTGGCAATCGGATTGAAAACCTCTCGATGTTGGCTGCAGGTGCGCACGCTTCACATCACAGTACCGCTGAGCGGCTAGAACTTACGTGTGCGCGCTGCAACACACAGTTTAGCCTAGTGCCAAGCAAGGCTAAAACGCGTTCTAGCAGGAACAAGTCCGGAAGACTGTTCTGCTCCAAAGAGTGTAGCAATGGCGGACAGCTACGGCCAACCCTTACTGACGACCAAATACCACATGGCACATCAGTTGGGTATAGATACCACAAGTGTAAGTGTACAGTATGCAAAACCGCACACAACACCAGAATTAGAGAATATAAAGCTAGATGCAGACTGTCTGGTCTTGATGTGAAGTGAGTCTATGATAAACGTACGCCAAAATCCTAAGCTTCTCTCAGACTTGTACGACATCTTCAACGAGGCAGACCCACTGGGCCTTATTAAGATGGGTGCGCCTCCCGATGAGTATGTGTCTGAGATTGAGGCAGCTATGTACCGCATAGACGAGATGAAGGATATAAAAACTACCCGTGTAGTCCTTCACGATGTATTCAGTACGATGTTCGATAAGCACTATGCTGGTACAGAGGGTACCTATACAGCACTTGCAGCTCTATTATTCGCATACCTAAGGGGCGAAGGACTGATCTAAGTGGACAAGTTACCTGCTGCATGGTACATAGCTTTAGGAGCGTTCTTTACGCTAGAGTTGTACATATGCGTCAGAGAACTGCTGCACAGATGACTGTCGGTCGTTTCTCCAGGGCAGACATCTTGTCTGGTAAGGCCATTGCAGAAAGCAAAGTGGCCAGGCCAGAAGAGGCGCAGGGGTATCTTGACAAGGATGCCGAGCTTGAGGCAGAGAAAGCAAAGACACCCCAGCACAAACGCAAAGCCGAGAAGGCTAACAAGAGCAAGGCACAGAACAAGATCAACTCTCTTGTGAAGCAGATTGACCGCTTGGAACGTCAACGCGGCGTACTAGACAAGAAAATTCAAGACCTACAGTCTACCCTCGCGTCGATATGTGACCACCATAATACAACCATGGTAGACGCGGAAGACGACAAGATTGAAATGCGCTGCTGTGTCTGTTGGACTCTATTATACGGATAAGATATACCAGTTGTCGCGGCGAGAAGGCGTGATTACCTTTTTTGTGGCGGGTGGCGTGGTGCCGCGCGCCTTAACCAAAGAGGGTAACATGCCGGAAAAACAGTATTCTGAGGCCGTTATTAAGTGGGCAGAGTCTCTTGGTTTCACCCTCGACGACCCACGCGTGAAGAAGTACGCGGACGAAACGGGTGGGCACATGACGGATGAGCGGGGTAGGCCAATTGATGAAGACTCCCGCAAGTTCGAAGACGCGGTGCGTAGATATGCAGAGTCTCAGGGTCTGGACACTGAACACCCACGTGTGCAGAAGTACGCACGTGGGCTTCGATCCAAGACCGGAGACTTCGGCGGGCGCGAGCAAGATAGCACCATCGGCGCTCGCAAGTAGCTGACATCTGGCGACCACGGGCTCCGACGAGGGGCCCGTGGCACGCCGTGTGCAGTTGTACTGCAGTACAATGGCCGCTACAGAGTTTAAAGTTGGGGATTTAGTCCGCTGCGTGAGCCGTAAGGGCGTGTTCGCCAAGCAGCTTAAGCCCACTGTTGGTGCAAGATATATAGTCACCGATGTAGAGCCGGGGTTATACTCGTATAAACTAAATGTACGGCGGGAGAATGAGCAACACTCTATTCTATCTGCCGCACTATTCTCATCGGTGGACTTTGAACATGTCAAAATGCAAGAAATGTAACGACTCCAAGTGGGTATCATGTACTGGCACTAAGGATTGTGAAGTAAAGGTCGAACACTACCATATTTGCGGATGCAGGCTGGATAAAAATGAGCGAAAGAAAAATTGAGCTTCAGGCTGGCACCGACAATTGGCGTAACGTAGTGGTTTTTAATCCTACGATCGACGAGATTGAGTTACACATCGACATCGCCAACAAAAGGCTAGCAGATGTGCGCGACAAGTTAGCGGCCAGCGTGGCCGACAATTACAGCATGTTCGGTGGTGGCACCATGCCAATACACGTGTTGTATTCGGCTACGTACATGAAGGAGAACGCTGACATTGTAAAGATGGCCATGGAGTGCGGAACTGGCACAATTTTCATGTCAAACTGGGCCAAGAATGGCAACTCTTCGTGGAGGTCTGCATATGCCCCGAAGAAGGTCGTACGCGAGTCCGTGCCAGAGTTTATTGGCTACATAGACGAACTTAGACAGAATAATGCGAAGTTCCTACTCCAGGCGAAGCATGACAAGCTCACCAGTAAGTCTACATATTTTATGGCATCAGAGCCAATACGCGATTGGTCTCAGGATGGCTCGGATAGTAGCTGGCCAGCTATCGAGCTGACTGCGTTCCGTGTGCCGTTCCAGTCTGAATGTCCACATTGTCGTACGGTAGTAAATACCAAGCAGCTGCCCAGCCACATGAAGACTGCCAGGTGTATTAACTACCGTATGTACAATGTTATTCACAGCGGCGACAATGAGCGCGTTGACTATCGCTCTAACAAAGAACTATACAACCTTTGTCACGACGGTCTAATTGACACCGAACTTGTAGCGTACAAGTATGACGCATACGTTCCAAAGTGGATTTACAGTGCATATCAAGTATGGAATAAGAACGGCGGCTTCGCCGGTCTGTCTTTGTATGATTATTTGCAGAAGATGAGACCTGAGTCTGACAATAGCCGAGCGCCTACCGTAAATGTGCACATGTATCGCCATAAGAGAGATCCACGCTAGAAGCAGTTAATCCAGTGACGATCAGTTGCTATCATAGGATATACTTAGGGCCGAGTGGCGAAATCGGTATACGCAGCGGACTCAAAATCCGCCGCCTTCACGGGCATGAGGGTTCAAGTCCCTCCTTGGCCAATTAGTATAACTATAGTGGCACGCGCATTGCACAGTCCGGCGTGCAACACGCGAAACGCCGCCTTAGCACCGCGAATCCTCCCCAAACCATACCCTAGGACAGGCCAAGAATGACGGCAGACCTCACGCCGAAGTATTTGATTAACGATTATAACTCAGACAACGGCGACCACGAAGTTAGGGAGACAACAGCCGACGAGCTTGCACATATTTTTAGCAAGTCAGTTAGCGAGATGGAGCGCGTCATCAAGTATAACATTGACGCAATAGAGAAGTACACGAACGACCAAAATGGTGGCTTGGAGGCATACGCCGTCGTTAACATCCATGGCGCGAGCCAAGGCTACACGACTGCTGTGCTCACACGCAACGCATACTCAGGCGTGGGTCGTAGCTCGTACTCAAGACTGATGAAAGTAAAGTTTCCCGAGCAGCGCGCGAACAACTCGGTAGGCGAGATTTCGCCCGAGTACTTCATGACGTTTACCGAAGACCTGGCCGACATTATGAAGCACCACGCGGACGTAATCCGTCAGCTACAGTCCGACAAGGGCGTACCGACTCTCAAGACCGACCGAATGCTGTTCGAGTTCTCGGAGGACGGATTCAACGTCAGCAAGTTGTCGGTACTTTATAAGTGCCCGAACTGTGGCAAAGATACTAAGGCAATCTCCATCACACGACATATGGCAGGGCAGCAGTGCCTAGTTGACACGGCTAGCCGTGATGTACGTGATTCTGGGTATGAAGAGCTCATTATTCACAAGCACCTAGGGTCGGTCATTAAGGCGAACGTAGGTGCACAGCCACGCCCAAAGGAGTACACCTATTGGGTTCAGCCATGGGTGAACGAGGCGATTCAGCAGTTCGAGAAGCACCCCGGATTTGCTGGTCTGAGTCTGTCTGAATATTTGGCTAAGATGGGCACAGATAAGCAGACAGGTAATTAATTGCTACTTCCAGGCTCTGGTGGCTTATTTTCTTCGGATGATTTCGCTGCCAGAGCCTCTTTTTCCCTCTTCTTCGCTGCGCGGTAGTCCTTCATATACTGCGCACGCTTTGGCCGTAGCTTATCACGGTTGGTCTTCGCCCACTCGGAGTTAAGTTGATACCTGCATGCTTTGCATACAGAATCCTTACCCCCTCTACAGAAATTCTCTAGGGGTTGCTCTGACTTCTCTGGCGGGCACCGCCAACACTTTTTAGATAGCTTAATCACTTATTAATTGTAACCTTACCAGTAGCTATGGGAATGCCATGATTAACAAAATGATGACTCGACTGCGTAGGCTAGTACTGCGTGCTGCCATTAAATTTGCTGGGGATGACTCCGTACTTGAATTCCCTAAGAATGTAAGACTAGTAGGCCCTGAAGTGGACCCAACCATTAAGCTCAACATGCTGCTCGGGTTTAACGTATCAGTTGACAAGGACCAGGTCCTGCAGGTGTGCGTAACCAATATGTACGTATCATCTACCGGTGATAATGCATACAACTTCATCAATGGGGCTGCTGCTCGTACCGTTAAGGATGCGTCTGCGCTGCTTGCCCTAATGGCAGCGAAGCACATCCTGGCAAGCCCAGCCGAGAATTACGAGCGTGGTCTAGCTCCATCACTACCACCAACATCAGCACCAGAAGTGGCCAGGCCAGATGACAAGACATACATTAACTAATGTATTTGAAAATGGCCATAAAGGAAGCGGCCAAAGCTAGGCATCACCACCAGCTTGCCGCAATCCTAGTCAGGGGCGGCAAGATTATAGCCATAGCCCACAATCATAGTCACGTCCACGCAGAGCACGCCGCCCTAAATAGGGCCTGGCGCAGCGGCACTGAGGGTGCGACGATGTTCGTGATTCGGGTAAAACGTTCTGGCACCATTGGTCTCTCTAAGCCCTGCCAGATGTGCATAGACCGAATGATTCAAGCAGGCGTACGTAAAGTAGTATATACTGACAATGAAGGCAATTTCCAGACTATGAAGTTGCCCAAGTCAACAGAACCTACAGCAATGAGTATCAAGTATCGTACGATACTCTGGAACAAAGTAGCATGAAAGGTAAAACATGGATGTCATGTCTCTCAAGCGTGGAACTCTCGTGATGTGTGAGCGCCAATGCCTGGATCCAATCGGCGCGAATGTTCAGAAGGGCACCCTTGGCGTGGTTTTTGAGGAGACTAACGCATACAAGGACAAGGCGGGCCCCATGGTTCGTTGGTTTAGTGGAGCAATGTGTAATGTATACCCAGGCGACGTTGAAGTAGTTAGAACCAATTAAGGAGTAAAGTATGGCCCTATCACAGCCGTTTGCATTCCGTTTATTCTTTAACTCAGAGTCAGAGGCTAAGGCCGCATCCAAGCACCTGTCTGAGTTCGAGCCTGACTACGTCTCTGGGTCTAGCACCGACCCCGCCAAGTGGAAGGTGGTATTCTACAGCGAGGACATGGATAAGGCCACAGCCGCAATCGTGGCCACACCAACCAAGCCCCTTGTTGCTGACTACTGGGACCCCAAGACTGGTTGGGGTACGGGCGTAGAGTACACTGTACTTTACAGCCGCCAGTAGTCTTAGCCAAAGCGCCCGTGGCACGACCGGTGCAGTATTCTCTGTCGTGCGCGGGCGCATGGGCGCCCAAGCACTTTAACTCCAACTCCAAGAAGGTCCGAATATGAACGCTACGAACGTTATTCCCCTGCAGCGCGTTGCACTCTCTCAGGATGCCGAGGCCCGCATCAATGCGAAGCTTGGCGACATTGCAAAGCTCCCAGAGTTCAATGATGCCCTGGCCGAACTGGTTGAGCAGATCAAGCGCGAGAGCCCTCAGGATGTGCAGGTTGCGCTCCCGAGCCTGTCCATGGACGACGATTCGTTTGTGATGTACGGTGGCACCAGCTACAAGTACACCCGCCATGCGCTCAACCAGATGGTAGCCCGCATCAAGCCTCAGGGCGTAATCGGCATGGGTGGATACCTTGCCGCCTGCCCGCCTGAGCTTCGTTCCCTGAATTTTAACTACTGGCATGAGGCCAAGTTCGCCGGGGCAGATGTGAACGACCGACAGAATAAGGCCGTCATGCGCATCCGCGAGGACGATGACAATTCGCCTATGATTCGCGGCGTGGTTTCCACTACCTACGTACCGGTGGACGACCTTCCCATCATGAACCGCATCGCCTCCTTGGTGCCTGGTGGCTCCCGTATGCGCGTTGCCCGTGGAGACCTCAAGTCTCGCTATACCATCGTCTGGCCGAACGCAAATGGCAAAATCGATGCGAGCGACCCCGTGAACGTGGCCGTGCATCTGGTTAACTCCGAGACTGGCGTCTCTTCCATCCGGATGGAGCCGCTCGTGCACATGGCCGAAGGCTACTCCATGATCGTCCCCGTCAACGACACCGAAGTGATGATTAGGCATGTTGGTGAAGCTTCTACTCGCCTCTCCAACGCGCTGCTCCGCACCGCCGAGGAGACCGCGCCGTTCATCGAGAAGCTGAACGATGCGAAGAACGACCCCACGCCCTCCACTGAGGACGAGTTTAACGAGCTTATGAAGCGTATTTCCTCTGCCTTCGACCTATCCGACGCTCGCATGGGCGATATCCGCAAGACGTTCGAGGCTATGGGCCAGCCTAATCGTGCTGGTTTGGCGGCTGCGATCTCTACGGTTGCCAACGACCTTGATATCGAGACTGGCGAGACCCTGCAGCGCGCGGCGGGCGTTATCATCAAAAACGGATGGAGGCTACTGCGTGGATAGACAAGATGTAAGACACGATGCCGCATGTCACTGGCATCGTGACTGGACCCAATGCTCCTGCGCTGTGTTCAGCAGCGCAGTGAGCTCTAAGGACGTGGAGCATGCTAAGCACATTAAAGGCTGCGGTTGGTTTCTTGATTGGCACGCGTGCTCCTGTGGGGCCCACAGCTATAAGAGTAACACCAATCAGTGACGAGCAGTTGGATGTCATATTTGATTGGCCAACCATTGCCGACGCGCAGAGGTTGGTCAATGAAGTACGCAGGCTGAACGCGAAGGTAGCAGAATTGGAGTCAAAGCTCAATGGCGCACAAACCAAAGAAGCTGATGGAAGTATGTAGTTCGCAAGTCGCATGCGACGGCGGCAACGTACTCGAAAAGGGCATGATTTGTGGCAAGTGTAAAGACACTATCCATAAGCGGGCTGTTGCAGCAGCAAAGGCGAAACTAATTGAGCCACAATTAATGGGGCTCGAGTGACACAAGCCATAACTACGTTAAAGGACGCCATGGCTGAGATACGCAGGTTGGGTGTGCGTATGTTGGCCATGGAGATCCATTTGAAGCGTGCGTTGAAGGTATGCGAGAAGTATGAATGCGTAGATGAAGCATGTACGTGTCCCGGCTGGCATCAAAGGGATACAGAGGCGGCACGCCGTGTGCTTGAGGATAAGTTATGACAACTGCAGTAAATTCATGTAAATACTGTGCGCCGTACTCGTCGGTATGCTTCTGCAATTCGCCTGTGCATATTACACCTGCAGGTGCACCTGGCGCAGTATCGCATCAGTACAACATTACCGTATCTGACAATACGATGCTGGCGAATAATGACAGTATAACCTTGCAAGGCATGACCATTAGTAATGATAAGCTGCACATATACGCACCTGAGCCTGAATTTGTAGATATGACATGTCCACACTGCCGTGCATACGGTGGTGTTGTACAGTTTTACCAGTTTAATCCTAGGCTTGCAGACCAAGTTGGTGTAAAGTGTGAGCCATGTGGGGCATCATGGTTTATGCCGAAGGGCAGTGCAAAGTTCAAGAAGCAGAGTGAACTTAATCTGAATGATGCAGAGAATGTAGAGGATTGGGCAGACGAGCAACTGCTTGCCCAGCTTGTACGTGCACTCAACAAGAACCCTAATGTTAGGCAGCAGCTACGCGAAGCACTTAACAGCACTAAGTGGTATAACTGCGCAAAATGCGAGGGCGGATATGAAGACCAAGAATGCACCTGCGAAGCGTAAGAAGACAAGCGATGGACCGAAGTGGGAAGAGCATGTAGATTTTGATGCAAATCACTCCCGATGGATCATGACACCGGATGATGCTAGCAGTCTTACTGTAGATGTAGATATTGACACATACGGGAATGAACTAGATCCGATAATCTGGAACGCATGGGTCACCGTTGAAGGCCAATTGTTGCATGCTACTGGCAGCACTGTGCGTGGACTTGAAGCTGCAAGGGAGGAGGCTATGGCTGCATATAACAAGCTAAAATCTGAACCTGCTAATGAGTATACGTCTGAAGAAATTCGTGAACTATTTGAGAATGTGGACCATCCGGCACATTACGGCGGAAAGATTGAGTGTATTGACGCCATTGAGGCCGCGACCGAGAGCCTGGACGGCATCGAGGCTTTCTGTACGGGCAATGCTATCAAGTACCTGTGGCGCTGGAAGCGGAAGGGCGGGACTGAGGACCTGCAGAAGGCGAAGTGGTATATTGACCGTATCCTTGGCGGTTATCCACCGGAGGCGAAGTCTAAATAATGGGCGACTGCGTAAAGTGTAAGGATGATTCTCCAGGCAAGAAGCCGTGCCTGATGTGCGATCTCGCCAAGAAGTGTAACGACAAGATTGACCAGTTAAACGTGCGTAACAAGTTACTCGCAAGTTTACTTGCCGAGGCAATTAAGCATCTACCGGATTCGTCAGAGCTTAAGACATATGCAGCAATTGTACTAAACGACCAGCCCAAAGATCCAGGAGATCAGACATGAAAGAGAACGACAAGAAGCCTGCGCACGTGTGCACTAACGCATTCGGTGACTGTGACCGTTGCACACACTCTATCGTATACCACCTGCCGCTTACCGGATGCACCAAGTGTGAATGTGATGAGTATAGGTAAATTATGCGCAAAATGAGCAAGGCACAGATTGAGGCGTTCAAGCGTGGGGCGGAGCTTATGCGCGAGCTTGCCGCACAAACTGTAGAAATTTCACCCACGTACAATGCTAAGACTACTGTTGGCGCAGAATATGCGCAACGTGTACGTTCAATCCCAACCCCGGAGCCGAAATGAAGACCATAGTTGACGGTAGACATTGGGGCCTTGATGGTAGGTACTCATGGTCAATCAGGGAGACTGATTCACCGAGTGGACCTGTGTACTATTATTGGCAGGTTAGTAGGGCTGCAGGTGCGGTAATTGCTCGTGGTCCTGCTTCAAGCCTAGAAGATGCGAAATCCAGGGTTCATGCAGTAGTAAGACTCATGAGGGTAAAGTAAATGTCATCTGGCGACATCAAAGACATAGGCAGCATTAAGGTCGTAGAAGTTAAAGACAACGAAGACGGCACGTGCACCATTATTTTTGATGTGCCTGACGACTTCAAGGATAAGCTTGTTGCTGCATTGGGATGGGATGAGTGGACGGACGAAGCGTTCAATCAGCTGACTTTAGATGCACTGAATCGTGCGTTTGAACAGCATGGATACGAGTACGAATACAAACTGGAGGATAAAATGAGCAAGAAGACTAAGAAGGTAGAGAAGAAGCCAAACACTAAGACAGCAAAGAAGGTACCCAAGCCTAACAAGAAGCAAATCACTGCCAAGCTAGAGAAGCGACTAGACGAACTTGCCGCCAAGGTATCAATCATCACAGGCACAGCTGAGGCTGACTGTTCGCTTACTGACATTGAAGACGCAGACAGCATTGAGAGTTTGGCCACTGCGATGCTTGATTTCTCCGACATGCTGCATGAGGTCGCCACTGAGATGCACAGTATCAACTACCAGCTAGAGAAACTCTGGGCGAAGTAATGTACAATTTATGCTTGAAGTGCTATAGCTGGGATAGGGCTGACTGCTTTTGTGATGTGGAAGGACTGAACATGCCCGTTAACAGCAGATCTGAAATTCGCAGACTAGCAATTCAAGCAAATGCAAACAGCAGGGTCACTGAGACAATGCTCGAGCTGCAGGCAGAAAATACACGTCTGCGTGCGGCTCTCATGCGTATAGCATCCCATTGCGGGGCACCTGGAACTGTGGTTTGTTCTGACATTGCACGCAAGGCGCTAACCAATGAAGACTAATGTTTACGTGACACTAATATACGAAGTAGATGTGGAAGACGACGCGTCCATGTCTATCTGCGTAAGCGATTTAAAGTCACAGGCGGAGTTCTTTCCGTACGAGGCAAACAGGTCCAGATATAAGTGGCGCATTAAAAGCGTGTCCGATGTGCATACATCTAAACCAATCGTCATACCAGATATCGGGTCCCAGGACGAATACGATGTAGCTATGAACTTAATAGACGAACTGTGGGATCGTAGCGGTTCGTTCTCTGATAAGATTATGGACGCGATTGGGCTTGCTGTGGAAAAATACGAGCGCGACACAGTTAAGGACGTGTAGACATGCCAGACCGCAATGACAATGCAGAAGCACTTCTAGCTAAATACGGTATACATTATCCAAGGTGCGGAGCATGGTTCGGTCCTGGATGGACGCACATCGTAGAAAAACTAATCGAAGACCTCATTGCTGCCGGATGGGATAAGCAGTTAGAGCAAGTAAAAGAAAAGTATGGCACTCTGAGGTTCTACGTTGGATCCGCATCTGATGAGATGTATGAACTCATACGTAAGGCAGAAGGCGCTTCTGCACGCACGTGCGAAGAATGCGGTGCTGAAGGCAACAACCGCGCATGGTATGCCAATTGGTATATTACATTATGTCAACCATGCGGCAAGAAGCACATAGCGAAGTGCAAAGCAGAAGACGCCAAGTATGAGTAGAGATACACAGTCTCCAGGCTCGATACTAGTTCATAAGTTCATGAACATGGACATGAATGCGTCTAAGCTAGCTAGGCTAGCGGGCTTGTCTATAGACACAGTGCATAGAATAATGTGTGGTGTTCAGCCAGTCACAGATGAGATAGCATCTAAATTGGCTGTTGTGTTGGGCACGACACAGGAATTCTGGACTAACATACAAACCGCTTGGGACATACACAGGCACAACGATATGTGCCAGTGGTGTCAACACATGTCGAAAATTGTACGACAGGCCAATGACCAAGTTGCTCTGCACGCGAACGTAAGCATGCATTTTAAGGCCAGGACACTCGAACTTGAGGCCGAGAATGCAGATCTGCGTGCCGAAATCGACTCCATAAAGCAGAGTAAAAATTCATAAGTTAGTTCCACCATGCCTCATGATCCTATGATTTTGATGTCACTTTTGTGTGGCCAATTTCATAAGGCTAAGGTATGGGGATACTAAAAGCTGACGCTGCAATAGCGTATTTAACAGTTGACGTAAAAGACAAACAGAAGCTACTCGATGCGGTATTGTACGTACGTAACATTTATTCGGATCTGTTGGTGGAGTACAATCCTTCTAATGCGAGTTCTCTGCTGATGGCTCGCTTCTACTCTCCATCCGTTACCATAATATCAGATGAAGTAGAATACGAAGAAGAGATAGAGAATGGAACAAGCAATGTGTACGCTACTCCATTTACTGATATAGACGGATACAAGATTTGCGCGTTTCCTTGTAAGATACTAGTTGGTCATTTTAACAAAGAAGGATTCGGAATCGTGCCGAATCCAAAGGTTGAACAGGAGATGGAGGATGCACGTCTCACAAGAGCTGCAACTCGCAACATCAGAGACTACATCAAGTTCAACCCACCAATTAATTACGACGATGGAAAAGCGTAATTTCAATGTAGGTAATTTAGGTGAGACCGGCTGGTTAATATGTACAATTGGCCGGTTTTCACTTATTGTTACGCAAGTAGGTTCGTTCCAGATAGTAGACCACAAAACTGGTGTAAAGACGGACATCACAAAGGATGAGGCTGCAGACCTGGCGAGCGTGTCCGGTGTGGTGTCTGAGTGGATTTCCGGTCATAACGTAGTACTGTAAGTTGAGCCCGGCCTGGCACGGCCATTGCAGATATTCGTGTGCGCGCGGCGCGGCGCGGGACCCCAAAGGCGGAACACTAAACCACTATGTCAAACGAACTAGTACTGTCCACCAGCTCCAATCGCTTCGAACTCTCCAATGAAGGCTGGCGCAGGATGAACGCCGGTCGTGGCCCAAAGCACTTGGTCCGCGAGGCTATCTCCAATGCACTAGACCAAGCCGATGCGAACGTAATCAACGTGAAGCTCGAACGCACAGACACTGGTGTTCGGGTGCAGGTCGAGGACAACTCGCCAACGGGCGTGCAGAGTCCTGAACATGTGACCACGGTGTTCATGACCAGTAAGGAGGACAGCCCCACGTCCCGTGGCCGCAAGGGTCGTGGCGTAAAGGAGCTTATTGCAGCTGCCCGCGTGGCTTCGATTGAGACCATTGGGTTCACGGTCCAGTTTGAGGAAGGCCGCACGGTCGTGAGGAACAACCGCAAAAAGGGCACGCGGCTGACCGCCGAAGTGGACGGCTGGACAGAGCGTGACATCATAGACATTGAGCAGCATCTCAATGGTTTTATAGTAGAGCACGGCAAGGCGCTGGTGGTTAGCGGCAAGCGCGTGCGTAGCCGTAAGCCGAACATGACTACTAGGGCCCACCTTGAAACTGTGGTTATTAAGGATGGCGTGCAGACGACTGAGTATCGTACAGCTGACGTGGAGTTGTACTACACAAAGCCCAACGAGACTGCATTCCTGTATGAAATGGGAGTGCCGGTCACGAACATCGACACGCCATTCCACATCAATGTAGAGCAGCGCATTCCGCTGTCCGACGACCGTACCTCCGTGTCTGGGTATTACACCCGCTGCCTGCTCGCACTCTGCCTTGAGGAGGCCGTGAACACGTGGTCCAAGAAGGACCTCAAGGACAAGTGGGTAGAGGAGGCGCTCATCTATGCGAGCCACTCGTGCCGGAAGAAGTACGTAGAGGTCATGTTCGGTGATGTAAGCAAGGCCGCAGTAAAGAGCACGAACCGGGATGCGAACGCTTCCCTGTCTGCCAACGGCTATACGGTAATTGACACCGACAATATGGCCAGGTCCGTAGTGGACGCGGTGAAGAGCGTGGTATCGGACGCAGAGACCATTGCCAAGGAAGTCGAACGTTCCGATGCTGGCGAAGAGATAGAATGGCATAACGCAGACCCAAACGCGCAGATCACAGCTTTCCTGACGTTTGCTGTGAATAGGCTGGCCGGATTCGAGCCAAGGGTTGAGTTCCGCAAGTACAAGCCGACGCTAGTCTTCAAGCGTGATCATATTTCGATCCTTGATGGTGGTGTAGTTGTTCTAAACTCGGCAGCGTTCGATGGAGTAGCTCCAACGTCCAGTACGTTCCTCCGCGCTCTAATCCAGGCCCTGGTAGCATACAAAGTCTGCAAGGGAGACAAGACAAATGCAACTGACCTCACGCTTGAAATTGCCGCAGAAGTGGCACACATGATGCACGAAGACCACGACGCGATTATGGCTTGTATCTAAACATATGAGATACCCATGGACTATTCTGATCCTTGGTGGAATGATAGTCTATTTGACCCTACCAGCAAGGGGTTGGATATTCATAATCAAATCTGCGTTTAAGTTGTTTATAGGTGCCTTACACTTCACAAAATGGCTAACTGTAGTTGCGCTCGCGTGGGGTATTATATGCTCGCCACACGTGTATAGCATATTCGGATGCACACCACTGTCCGTGCTGGCTGGCACTGGCGGCGTTTACGAAGATCCAAACTCACCAGCATATGCATTTGAGAGTCAAGAAGATGAAAAAGCACATAAAAAAGACACAAAGCGCAAGCGTGCCACACGTCCTGCCAACCACTGATCTTACACCGTATGTAGATGTAGAGATGCCTGACGATGTAGTGCAGGAAATGAAACGGTTGTATTCTGAGTATTTGGAGCCATACAAGCTTGAAATTCCAGATTATGCTATGAAGCATTTATTTCTGGCGTCACTTGAGGCCAACGCAGAAAAGAAAGCAGAGTATTTAGAGAAGGCGCGGCAGAAGTTCGAGCAGCACTACTTGGGCTCGTGGGCTAAAGGCAAAATTAAGCCTCTAGACAGTGACGCTCCGCCAATGCCAGAAGACGTAAAGGAAAAGCTTAAGGAGATTAACAAGGCCAAGCGCGAGCGCGAGAAGACGAAGAACGAAGTCGCCCGCATGGCGTCAGGACAGCCACCTAAGCATGCGGGCCAGCCCAAGAAACAAAAGGTGCCAGTATACAGTGATTCACAGTCGCAGGACGCTGTGGTAAAAAAGTACTCATGGGCAATCGCTGGCACGTTCCGTGCAGACCCGGACAAGCCAGGCGGCACCATTCTTGATATTAAATGTCAAAAGTCAGGCCCAGGTTGCTTGAGCACTAGGACGATCCATCTGGCTGACTGCTTTCAAGTCAAGCTATGCAGTGTCTGTAGACTAAGCAAGTAGGAGCGCATGAGTACAAAGTGGGTACAAAACGAGACTGCGAATCAAGTCGTAGCCAAGTTGCAACACTCAGTCGCCACGAATGAAGTAGACAAAGACGCCTTACAGACGACTATGGATCTTATATCCGGAGTTGAAGGATATAATATTTGGGACGTAAACAGGCAAGGCATCATTCGTAAGACGTTCGAACACGAACGCTATAAGCACAACGGTGGTAAGGCTGGCAATTCGGCCAGCTTCGGCACCGACATGTCAGATGTTGTGTCTACCTTTTGGGAGGCGGTATTTAAGTATCTCCCAAGGGCAAGCATGACTGGCGAAATCGTGTCTGTTCGCGTGGTTGACGGTCAACACACGGACGACCCTGACGACGAGAAGTCTACGAGCGGTCTCACATTTGCGCACCGCAACACCAACTGCAACCCAGTTCACTACTTGAGGAATATGGGGATAATGGGTGTGCGCAATATGCTAAATAAAGCATACAGGCGCAACATCATGATGGTGTGTGATGACTGTGGCGGTGGGTCTAGTGTCTCTACCAAGGAGGACTCGTCCGCGTGTGCAAAATGCAATTCCACCGATACGTGCAAGTATTGGCCAACGGGCAATTCGTCGTATAGGTCTAAGAAATTCCGCATGTGTAAAACGTGCGGCCATACCTGGCAGCGTCAGTTTAACCGTAAGTGTATTCACTGTGAATCGCAGAATGTGCGCATAGACGCACGCGCTCATGGCGGTGATGATCTGCTAGCACAGACTTCGAGCGGCGCGGACACGGAAACTACATTATCCGAACTTGAGGAAGATCTACTCATAGACGGGCTCATAACTAAACTGTACAACTACTTGCCGCTCGACCCGCGTGATCCTACAGCTGTGTCTAAGACCAAGGAAGTGTTTGATATCCTTGTAAAGTCAGAAGCATCTGCTGAAATGTGCAAGAAGTGCGTGGCATCCGCAAGCACCATCTGCACAGAGCGGTGCAAGTTATTTAAGACCCAGGGCAAGTGTGGCCACGAGAAAACACTTGACCCTGCAGATACGTGCGGTGCTGATCATTTCTTAATTGGCAAATGTGTGAACTTCTCTAAGAAGATTGGCGAGCACCACAATTGTAGCGCATCGCTCGCTGCACGTAGGGTTAAGAAAGTACGTGAATACGTGAAACGCTACATAGAAGAACATTCAGAAGAAGAAGATTGCGCCGCAGCCGCCGCGCTGTTAAAGAAAATGAATGTATGACGGAACCAAAGCTCGCAACACAAGTGAACGAACGCGGCGAGAATGAAAGGGTCGATACTAACATCTACTCGCTTAAGATTGTGTGCGAGCACGTGTCGTGCACACAGATACGCTACATTAAGCCACAGGATCGCACTCAAGTGCGTCACTGTAAAGTTCATGCGCGTGAAGCCCGCCTGCAGTCAAGAGCAAAGAGAGCACGAAGGACGCGCCAGGAAAGCACATAAGTAATGTTTCTGGCAATATATCAGTGCACACACACGCGAATGGGTTTCTGGAAGGAACGGGTCATCCTATAATTGTCCTTGCGACTTGAGTCAGGAGAGAAACATGAGACCTCTTTGTGAAACATACAAACACCTCAATCCTCCTGCCATAAGTTCGACAGACAAACAGTAGAACAATCCAGACAGCATGCTTAAGTAGTATATTACCTCTTCCGGAGAACGCAACCGTCATGTCTTCAAAGTTTCCTGAGATCAACACAAACGCAAAGAAGGTCCTACAGAAGCGGTACTACTGGAAGAATCCAGATGGCTCGTTTATAGAGTCAACACCAGAAGAGCTGTTCGAGCGTGTGGCCATATTTAACTCGCGTGCTGAGTTCAAATTCGGCACGCACGAGAAGTCACAGGAGATGCATGACCGAGCGTATGAAATGATGCGCTCCCTGCGTTGGATGCCCAACACTCCTACGCTTGCAAATTCGGGTCGTGACCGTGGGCAGCTTGCAGCCTGCTACGTGTTGCCGATTCAGGACTCTATGGAGGGCATCATGGATGCCCTTAAGAATCAGGCATTAGTTCAGAAGTCAGGCGGCGGCACTGGATTTAACTTCGGCAACATCCGCGAACGCGGCGCTCTCGTCAAGTCCACCGGACATAACGCAGCGGGTCCAATCCCAATCATTAAGTTGATGAACTACATGATGTCCGAGTTCATCACCCAAGGTGGCATCCGCAATGGTGCAAACATGGGCGTTCTACCGGACGATCATCCAGACATCGAGGAGTTCATCACGTTCAAGCACCAGGACGGTTCATGCGCATCGTTCAACGTGTCCGTAGCCGCAACTGACAAGTTCATGAATGCAGTACTGAATGACTTAGATTGGAATCTAAAGTCACGCGCAGATGGCAAGACCGTAAAGACCATTAAGGCCCGTCAGTTATTTAACCATCTGGTGAAGAGTGCCTGGAGCACGGGCGACCCAGGACTACTGTTTATCGACGCCGCAAACCGCGCAAACCCGACACCACACGTGGGCCACCTAAGTGCAACTAACCCATGCGTGACGGGTGAGACTTTAATCGCCACGGAGAATGGTCTACAGCCAATTGTGGATATCGTTCGCAAGAATGCTGCAAAGAAGGCGCTATCCCCATCTGGCGAGCTTGAGGATATCACCCAGTACATTGACTCCGGGGTAAAGAAGGTATATAAGGTTACCACTCGTAGAGGGTATTCAGTCCGCGCCACAGACAATCACAGGTGGCCAACTGAGGCTGGAGTTAAGGAGACCCGTGACTTAGTCATTGGCGATGTAGTTACGCTACAGCCAAAGATGCACAGAGAGCCTGTCAATCAGGATAATTTCAGCTTTGGCGAGTTAGTCGGTTGGCTCATTGGCGACGGCTACCTTAGCCACATGGAGTCCAAGTCTAGGATGGCAGGCATTGTAGTTGGCGGTCCTGACTTTGCGTACGTAGAGCATATTAACGGCTTAATTGCAAAGCACGTTGGAGTCCCAGCTACAGCCCACGTGCGTGAGCAGTTCAACACCACGCAGCTGCTATCGTCACGCATCTGGACGTGGGCTGTGAAGGATCTAGGTATCATCCCACACAAGGCGGGTGAGAAGGAAGTGCCCGCATGCGTGAACAATGCCAGCATGGATGTGGCGGCAGGATTCCTACGTGGTCTATTCTCTGCGGACGGCCATGTAGTCTACGACTCTCATAAGGGTAACTACGGTGTACGTCTAACATCCAAGAGTGAAGCTCTTATCAGTGGCGCACAGGTGCTACTGTCTAGGTTCGGTATCTACTGCACCAAGTATGACCGGTCACGTGAGCCGCGTGAGGAGTTATTCAAGCACACACTGCCTGATGGTTCAGTGCAGAAGTATGGCTCTGACGGCAGGTGTTATGAGCTTAGCATAACTGGGTCTGCAGTCGGATATTTCGCTAGCGAAATCGGATTCACCCAGGATTACAAGACTGAGAAGCTGAATAATATTCTAATAAACCACAAACTCCGTGAGACTAGCCGCCTAGACGAAATTGTGTCCATCGACTTCGACGGTGAGGAGGAGACATTCTGCCTCACCATTGAGCCCACACACCGTATGTGCGCCAATGGTATCACTATCTCCAACTGCGGCGAGCAGTGGCTACTCCCAAATGAGGCATGTACTCTTGGTCATCACAACCTGGCCATGTACGTGAAGACCGATGTTGTGTCCCCCAATTGGGAAGATCGCTTTGACTGGAGGCAGTACGAGGAGGACATTTACTGGGGTGTGCGCTTCCTAGATAACGTGATCGAACTCAATCATTACGCAACTGCAGAGATTGAGAAGATGCACCGCGACACCAATCGTAAGATTGGCCTTGGCGTCATGGGCTTTGCTGACATGCTAATCATGCTTGGCATTCCGTATGCATCAGAGAAGGCACGCGTTGCTGCTGAGAAGATCGCATCATTCCACCGTAAGCATGCAGACTTGGCCTCGTTCAAGCTCGGCAAGGAGCGTGGCTCATTCGGGTCCTTTGAGGGCTCAGAGGTACAGAAGGAGGGATGGTCCGCAATGCGTAACGCTTGCCGTACAACAGTCGCTCCTACTGGTACGACTGCGATGATTGCAGGTTGCTCTACAAGCATTGAGCCCGTATTCGGCTTGTTGCTACGCCGTGAGCAGGCTGGCATGATTATGTATGAGTCTCATCCGCTCTTCGAAAGCTGGCTCAACAGTCTCTCTGAGTCTAAGAGAAACAGCGTATATGAGTATTATTTTGCTCACAATAGCCTTATGGGTTGCCTGGATGTCCCTGAGGATATTCAGCTCTTATTTGCGCAGGCTAATGATGTCCAGCACAAGGACCACGTCCTGATGCAGGCTGTATGGCAGAAGCACATCGATAACTCAATCTCGAAGACCATCAACCTCCCGAACTCCGCGACCGAGGACGACGTGCGCCACGCATACATACTTGCCTGGCAGAACGGTTGTAAGGGAATCACTGTGTATCGTGACGGGTGCAGGTCCCACCAGGCTCTATCCACCCAGAAGAAAGCCGACACACAGCCGCAGACCAATGAAGTGCCCGCCGCTGCAGAGGTTGCGCCTGTGGAAGAGAATATCGTGGCTAATTATTCTGATGCAGGAGGACAGCTATGCCCAGAGTGCAATCAAAACACTCTAGAAATGGGTGGCGGCTGTGAGTCCTGCAAGTCATGTGGGTTTAGCGTCTGCCACATATCTTAATGGCAAGAAAAAGCACGATTGAAGTTGTCTGCATAACGACACCAGATTGTCCACGCAACAAAGAGTTCGAAGATCTGCTAAAGCTAGTACCAGACGGCAGAATGATTGACTTTTATACTCAAGACCTGGACGATCTGGCTGTCGTGGCTAAGCACAGAGTATTGCCTGTGCCGACTTTCCTAATACTGTCTGGCAGCAAAGTAGTAGGCAGAATAGTAAATCCACCAAAGAATGACGACATGGTAGAGATACTGCAGAACGCCATGTCGTCCTTTATAAAGTAGTCTAACCGAAAGGCAATACAAGTGCGATACTTACAGAAGGGCAAGTTCAATATTGGTTTAGATGCTGGCGTGGGCTCCTGCGGCAAGGGCAAGATGCTTGCGTACATCGTACTAGAGGACAAGCCTGAGTGGGCCACCTGTTCGTTCAGTGCGAACGCGGGCCACGTTACTGTACTAGACGACGGCACGGAGATTCTCGTCAAGCAGATTCCGACCGGTGTCCTAAATCCATCAACCAAGCTCATCATCGGGCCAGAGTCCACGCTCTCGCTCGACATCCTCAAGAAGGAGATTGAGCAGTTTAAGCTCACCCCAGAGCGTCTGTTCGTATCCGACCGTGCAGTGGTTGTAGAGGAAGAGGACGTCCTGTGGGAGAAGCAGCACCTAGGCCGCATCGGTGGTACAATGCAGGGTGTGGGCGCTGCTAAGGCCCGTCGTATTCGTCGCGAGGAGGGTGTACGCCTCTCCAAGGACATTGAGTGGCTCAAGCCATTCACCTGCAACACCACCCACCTAATTCACAGCAGACTTATTGCAGGCGAGACCTTCCTGCATGAGGGCCACCAGGGGTTCGGCCTGGATATCTCCCACGGCATCGACTTCCCATACTGCACGTCTGGCGGTACCAACACCAGTTCCTTCTTAGGCGGTATGGGTGTGCCTCCCAAGGCGGTGGGCGAGGTAATCGGTATCGTACGCACCTGGCCCATCCGGGTGGGTAACTTCGTAGCCGAAGACGGTACTGTAGGGTGGTCAGGTCCAGTGCCCTTTGACGCCAAGGAGGTCACCTGGGCAGACGTAATGTCAGAGTGTGGTGGTCCAATGGAGTTGTACGAGAGGACTACTGTGACTAAGCGAGTGCGTCGTGTGTTTACGTGGTCGGATGCTCTATTCCGTAACTTCGTGAACGTGTGTGGTCCTACACAAATTGCAGTGAATTTCATCCAGTATATCGACTGGCACGACAATTGCAAGAAGGGTGATTTTTCCACGCTGACAGAGAAGAGCAAGAACTTCATTCGTAGGGTAGAAGAAGTGGGAGGTGTACCGGTAACGCTAGTCGGAACGGGCGCAAAGAACGGTGAAATCGTTACTCGTAACGGTGAAACCATTCGTGCGGCTGGGGGCCAAATGGCGCTACCATTTGATTCAGAAGGCAGATACTATAATCCAGATAATCACAGTGATACAGTCAATTAATGAAAAACGGCGATAAAGTACAAGTCATTAAAGCAGCTAAAGGAAAGGCTTTGATCGTCTGTATGGACGGTACAAAGTTTAACCTAGAGCTGGACAAATCAATCGAAGTTAAAGACGGCGACATTCTCACAATTCATTTCTCTAAGTAAAAGGATATACACTACCATGGGTTTTCTAGCTGATTCTACGAAGCAGTCCGTTTATGTTGAAGTCAAGGGCGAGCCTGTTACCCTTCGCCCCCTGTCCGCAAAGCCGCAGACCGTCTGGGTCCACAAGATTCAGGAGGTAAAGACTGCTGGGCCTAACGGCCAGCCGCAGACGGTGCGTAAGTTCGCTTACGAGACCTGCACTGCGACTAACCGTTCCGGCGCAGGTTGCTATCTGTGCAGCACTCCCGACCCCCTCTGGTCAATGCTCTCAGGCGAGGAGCAGACGAACCGGCAGGGCAAGCGGGTTGACTTCCCCAAGACCCCCATCCACATGCTGCCTGTGTACAACCACAGCACCACGCAGGTGGAGGTGCTCAAGGGCGGTAACCAGATCTTCCAGGAAATGGACAAGTGGTTCGACACACAGGACACTCGCGGGCAGGACCTCCGCCGCTGTGACTGGCGTGTGTGGAAGACTGGCGAGCGCAAGATGACGCGCTATAACTCCCTGCGCCTCGATGCCTCTGCGTTCGACGTGACGCCAGAGCTTGAGGACCAGGCAAAGTCCGTGCTGACGGTCGCAATGCGGGACCGTGCGCCCACGGACACGCCCAAGCTCGTGGCTGCAATCCGTGGCGGCGATGGCTCCACCGCACTGCCAGAGGGCAACACACAGGCACAGTACGGGCTCCCTGCTGGACAGGCCCAGTTCCAGCTGCGACAATCCAACAATCCTGCAGTCTTTATGAACGGCGCAGCTGGCATCGCCAACGTCATCGCTAACGCGGTGGCTGGAGCCCCCATGACTGCACCGGTAGCTGCAGCTGCCCCCACCCCGGTGGCTGCTCCTAAGCTGCCGATCGTCAACGCGGCCACCCCGAACGTTGAGGTTAAGGCCGTAAATGGCGACCAGGCGTCCAAGAACGTGGTCGATGCGTTCAGCTCATGGCTGAACTCTCAGCCCGAGTTCCAGGGCATGGGAATGATTCAGACTCTGCTCCCTATCCTCAAGAAGGAGGTAGGTCACGCGGAGTACTACAAGCTGTCCGAGCATCAGCTTGAGACCCTCCGCATGGCTCTTGAGTCTAAGCTCGGTGAAATGCGCGGCGCACGGGGCTAACCCATGGCTGACGATCGTTTTAAGGATACGCCAAAAGGCAAGGACTTAGTTGCCCTTGCTACGGCGATTAACAAGCATCTGAAAGCAGATGTAGCCTCCGTGGCTTCGTCCCTTTCAGAGACACAGGACATTACATACCTGTATCCATCCGGGATTCTGTCCATGGATAGGTACTTGGGTGTGGGTGGTCTCCTTGGTGGTCGCGTAGTAAACGCATGGGGATGGGAGGGCACTGGTAAGACACTCACCGCACTGACGGTGGCCGCGAACATCCAGCGCTCAAAGTTCACCCCATGCGTGGGCAACACGGATGGAGAGGGTCGGGTGGCGTTCCTCGACGCAGAGGGTACGTATTCACCCGCAATGGCCAAGTCCGTAGGCATCGACACGGACAAGCTCCTCCTGTTCCAGAGTTCACCGGAGAAGATTCTGTCTGGCGAGGACTACTTCGATATCATGAAGATTCTCGTACAGAACGGTATCGAATTCATCATCGTGGACTCAATCCCCGCGCTTATCCCCTCCTCTCGTATGACAGCTACGATTGGCCAGGGACAGAAGGCGACTTCATCGGTGATGATGTCCGAGGGTCTGCAACAGCTTACCGCACTACTCAACGGGTTCAAGCGGTCGGTTGTGTGGATGATTAACCAGAAGCGTGCAAAGCCCATGGTTATGTTCGGCAGCCCCGAGGAACACACTGGCGGTAATGCACTTAAGTTCTATGAGACTTACTCCATAGAGGTTAAGAAGCGGGGCGACATTATCAAGAAGGTGCCCAGCATCACCGGCCAGTTCGAAGAGCGTCGTATCGGCGTAACGGTAGAGGCGAAGCTGCACAAGAATAAGACTGCAGCCATCCCTGTAACGCCAATCCAGTACGATATCTACTTCGAGAACGTGACGGACGACTCTGGCCAGGTCTACTATGCTGGCGTAGACGTGTATAAGGACGTAGTGCAGACCGCCCTGGCGCTTGGCGTCATTGGCAAGTCTTCATCCTGGTATACGTACGACACCATCAAGGCGAACGGTGAGGATGCCTTCATTGCAGCCCTGCGTGCTGCAGACAAGGCAATCCTACAGAAGATTCGTGACGAAGTATTGAAGGGCAAGGCTCAGCAGTAAAGTAGGTGGGCGTGGCGGGCTGTATTTGTACCGTTAGCTAGGGTTCGACTCCCTAGGCGCCAATGCAGTACCCAAGTAGTACACTAACCACAAAGGAGTAGCACAAATGGATAGCGGCAAAGAGCAGGCGAAGTTCGTACTTGAGCAGAAGGTCCGTGCCGTGATGAATTACGCGACCACGGACATGATGGACACCCTCGTGATGGTGAAGGGCAAGCAGAGGCTAAACGAGGAGCAGAAGGCGGAATACATCAAGGCAGGGAAGCGACTACTTGATTTGGCGAATGACATGGTGCGAGAAGCCGAGCGCCGTGTGCGTTCCACCGACGAGGAGCCAGAGCAGAGGGTAGAGGCCCCGGCTAAGTGGAACGTAATCGAGCAGGGCGCTGCGTACAAGGGCAATATTAAGGACGTAGTTTACGTAAAAGTAAGCTCACGCCCATACCTGCACGAGTCCCAGCGTGGCACCTGGAGTTGGCGTACCACCGTGGACGGACACGAGGGCTATCGCCATGTTTCCGTTTCCAAGCTGTACTGCGTAGTTCAAGACCCCGCAGATAATTCCATCTATGTGGGCGTAGATTCTACGTGGCAGACCGACCAGCCAGTGTTTAAGGATGTGTGCAACAAGCCTGTGCCTCACGGGGAGACTCGTGGCGGCACCTGGATGATGCAGCATTCGGACAACCGGTGGCCGTAAGTGGTCGTTCTAGCGCTTGATATCTCTACTAGCGCAGGGTACGCCGTCCTTCGTGACGGCGTACTCGTTTGTGCCGGTACGATTAAATCCAAGAAGAAGATAGACGAATACGGCACGTATCCGTACAGCTACACCAAGATGGCGGAATACATGGCACAGGCCATGTATAAAAAGGTACTGGCGACAGACCCGGATGTAGTTGTAATTGAGGAGACGAACAAGGGCAAGAATAGATACACACAGAAGGCCCTGGAGTTCATGCATCTGTCTATCCTAACCTTACTGGCGCAGGATAAGTACATGGACCGTGTGAAGTATGTAAATACATCCGACTGGCGCAGGATGGTAGGTGCACAACTGAATGTGGACGAGAAGAAGCAGAACACCCTGTTGTCGAAGGCGAAGACTAAGGCCAAGAAGAATGGCGTAGCGTTGGACAAGAAGGAACTTGGGATTCGCGGCAAAATCACGAAGAAACACGTAGCGATAAGGGTGGCAAATGCAGAATTCAACCTTGAACTCAGACCCAAAGACGACGACATCGCAGACGCAATCTGCATGGCGCTCGCATACACCAGAGGAGTGGCAATCTGCGATGGACATTGATACAGTAAGTGGTATTCACCAGCCAAGCTACGGTGCAAGCATACCCGACGTAAACATCACCAACATCCTCGCGACTGACCCCGCAGACCTGGCAAAGTGGGTAGCCACACGCCTGCTCAATCTGCGTCTCCCAATCCCAGGGCCGAACCACACGCTCAATCTGCAGGGCGAAATCCTGCCTATTCTGCCCGCAATCGCCAACCGCATCTCCTTTGCCACGGAGCTGTATGTTCAGTGCGCCGGGGCCAAGCCTGGGTGGACAAAGGCGAAGAAGAACCCGGATACCAAGGAGGCAGCGGAGGACGCACTTGCGGTGCTGAATTCGCATATGGACTGCCTGTATCGTGCAATTCAGACCCTAGAGTCTCAGCGCGAGTCGGCAAGCCGCCTAATCACTGGCGCGAACAGCTTGGACAAGATGTACCGCTACGGCACATGAACCTAAGCATAGAGTACGACAATCTAGTTGCACGTATTGAGCCCTCTGTCCTTCCTGACGACATACTTAGGTATCTGTGTTCCATCCTGCGCTATAGGCCGGATGGATACAGGCATGTGTACAGCTTCAAGAGCGGCACGTGGGATGGATATAATTACCTATTCAACATAAAGGACAACACGTTCAGGCGTGGCCTTCTGAGCCGTGTGGTCGCTGCTCTTAAAGACGCTGGTCATAACGTAACCACCAAATACACAGGGCGCGAGCCACCCCGTGTGGACCACTACATACATAAGGACATCTTCCGCCCGTACGAGTTCCAGAGCAAGGCGGTGGAGGCCGCAACTGAGACGTCCAGTGGGATTATTGTGTCCCCCACGGGCACCGGTAAGAGCGTGCAGATTGCGATGTTGCTGAATAATCTCAAGCGGTACACCATCGTTCTCGTTACGGACGTGGTACTGCTTGACCAGATGCAGCAGTCTTTACAACGCGCATATAATCAACCCATCGGGATAATAGGGGACGGGGAATTCGACATACAAAACATCACCGTATCAACCGTCCAGTCACTCAACACAATCAAGAAAGCAAAGTCAATTGCGGCTGCAGACAAGCGCAAGGACCTGATTGCATTCACAAACAAGGTGGGTGCCGTAATCTCGGATGAAGTCCACCTGAGCGACACGGCTTCCATCCTCAACATTATGGACCTATTCCCTAACGCGGATAGGTTCATAGGCTTCTCTGCCACCCCGTACGGATGGGATGGGGACCGTGAGAAGCGTGAGAACCTGGAGCTTGAGCAGCACTTTGGTACGGTCGTATTCGACACGCGGAAGAATAACTTCGTAGAGCTTGGCCTTAAAGTGCCCATTTACGTCCAGGTCCAGAATCGCGCGCCGGTTAAGAAGGATTATAACATCCACTTCAAGAAGAACCGCTTCAAGGGTGGCAAGACTGAGCCCGATTATACGGCCAATTACAGAGAGTGCTTAGAGAATGAAATCCTCAAGAATGACCAGTATCATGAGGAAGTTGCTGCTTACGCATCTAAAATGGCATCAACAGGTAATTCTGTGTTCATTCACGCTGCTCACTCTATTGAATTCGGTGAATCCATTCAGCAGCGCATTCCAGGTTCAATGCTGGTTAATGGTAAGACTCCTCGCCTCCGACGAAGAGAAATCTACGATGCGATGCGGAGGAAGGATCTACTAGTACTGGTGAGCGATGTAGGTGGCACTGGGCTGGATATACCATCCCTAAATGCAATCATGTTGGCATCAGACTTGCAGGATATCCGGCAGCTCAAAGGACGGGTAGAGCGTGCAGATAAATCCCCAAATGCGACCAAGGAGTACGGACTATTGATCGATTTTCACACCAACACCCAATTTTTATCTAAGCACTTCGATTCACGTAAAAGCCAGTACGACAACGACGGACACTTAGTATTAGGATAGGAGACAATATGAATAACCCTGCAAACCAAGACCCGTATGGATTCGGAAAGCTAACCCAGGAGCAGCTCCGCAAGGTCATCGTGGACATTGTGAAGCAGAACGTAGACCTGGATGACCAGAAGAAGGAGTATGTGGCCTCAACCAACGAGGTTATCAAGGAGAATAAGAAGAAGATGCTCGCCGCACTTGAGGCCGTCAAGACGGCAGAGCGTCAGGCGCATGACGACGCCATTGAACTTGCTGGCAACGAGTACCTTCGCAATGCTGCCAAGAGCGTAGCCAGTATTTAGTATTTAAGCAGTGTACCGCCGCCAGTGTGGCATGCGTATTGCACCACTGGCGGCGGCGTATTGTGGGGAGTTGCGATGCCTAAGAATTTCTGGGACATAATGAGGAACGTATACGCTCCAGCACAGGAGAATAAGCGCATACGCCAACAACTTCAGAACATGGAGCGTACAGTCCCAACCGTACAGCAACAGCCATTCCTACCTCCATCCCCAACGACTCAGGCTCCAGTGTCGGACCAGCCGACACTAATGCAGAGGCAGGACGCAGAACCGAGAGAGCAAGAGCAGCAAGACACGGACGGCCCACTTAGGGAGACGTCAGACTCTCAAAATAATGAGAAGAAGAAACAAGTAATAGGATATGCGGCCCGCAATTTACTTAGGTTGGAACTACAGTATAATGGCATTCCTAGAAAAGTAGACGCATACAGTTACAAAATGATGGAAGATTTTACTATGGATGGCAAGAGACGTGTTGTCCTAGGCATGAAGGAAATGTTTTACGGCAAATGCTCAATCTGCGGACGAGTCAATTCATTCGATCTTCGAAAGATACAGAAGGTCAGGGTACTAGACGAACCTTACTACCCAAGCTACGACGTAGAGATAAAGTGAACCAAACCAAATTATTTTCTGGCCAAGCACTAACCATGGTCATGTCTGCGCCAGACCAGGGCACGTTCAAGCGCCCCATGTCAAACGGCGCACGTGACACGCTGTCGCGCATGCTCGAGTGGTCCACGAAGTTTACGCCGCTGTTCGGCACGAGCCCGAAGCAGCTGATGACAGAGTTCACTGCCGGATTCACGCAAGTAAAGTACGAGGCTGCGGAGCAGGCATACGACACTGTGGAGTTCATGAAAATCGTATGCGGTGTCCCAGGGGTAAAGGGTAAGCCAGGGCTCAAGCCAAAGACTAAGCACGAAGTCCTGTCCATTATGTGGATGGACAGGCTGCTCGATGGCCAGTGGGTCCATGAAAATCCAATACCTAGGCGTAACCGCAATGCCGACATCTTGCAAGTGCAGGATGTATATAACTGGCTCGTAGATAATTACCTGTCTAATGACTTTTCGATTTACGACCTAAATAAAATCGCTGAAATGGGCAGGTCCGCCAAACACGATGCGATCAGGCGTGAGGCCGCTCAAGTACTAGACCCGGAAAAGCGTAGCGTCCCGTACCTGTACGCAATCGTCCGCAGTGTAGCTTCGAGGGACGAAATCATGCAGTATAGGAATTCAATCACGGACAGACTGAATGTGGACAAGCTCGCCACCCTAGGAGCACTTGCTGCAGAGTCCGTGGAAAAGAAGCCTCATCAGTTCGATGCGGACACCAAAGAGAAGTGGGAACGCGAGCGGCAGTTTGCACAGCTTAGCCGCGAGTTCTCAATCGAATAAACGCCAACACTATAACAAGTATCCGAAAGGATATAACACCAAATGATGTATATCACTGACGTAAAGTCAGCACGGACAGAGCTACGTAAAAGGCTGAATATTATCCAAGTCGTATCGGATGACCTTGGTGCACCGGCTAAGGAAACGGGAAACGACAAGTTCTGGTTCTGCCCGTTTCACTCGGAGTCTAAGGGCGCGTCATTCGGTGTTCACACCCAGTTACAGTTCTACAAGTGCTTCGGGTGCCAGGCGGGTGGCGATGTAGTAGCTTGGGCACAGAACTTCCATAGTATCACCGTAACCGAGGCTATTAATCGCCTCGCGGCCACGTATCACATCGATATCAGTGCATATCACCGCCCGCCAACAGCGGAGGAGATTGAGCGGGCCAGATATCAAGACATCTGCGAAGAGGCGGCGAAGTACTGCACCAACGCCCTGTTCGCGAACAAGCAGATGCTCGAGTGGTACATCCAGGATACTGGATTCGACATTGACCAGATTGTGACGTACGATGTTGGGTACTGCATCTCCACGGACCAGATAATCCAGCACCTGCATGCCAAGTTCCCCGGCATCAGCCAGGATGATATCGACAAGCTCGAGTTTACCAACCGGCTCGCGTGGAGCGACGCCCTAGTCTACCCAATCCGTGACCAGAACGGACGGGTGGCACGCTTCTACAATAAGCCGCTGAATCCACCACCCGATTTCGGCGGCAAGTATGTGGGCACGAGCAACCGCCACCCACTGTTCAGCCACAAGCTCCTGTTCGGATTCAACGTTGCCCGCAAGGACCTCCGTAAGAACGGGTACGTTATGCGTATCTGCGAAGGCCAGAAGGCGGCGATTGCCTCTGGCGGCGTGGCGGTCATGGGTACGCAGATTCACGAGGAGCAGATTCAGCTCCTGCGTGAGTACGGTGTCAAGGAAGTGCGTGTCGCATTCGACGGCGACAATGCTGGCCGCGCAGCCTCCGTGCGACTCATGGATTACATCAATGAGTTCCATGACATCAATGTGCTCATCACAAAGATGCCCGAGGGAAAGCAGCCCGATGGTATCGTGCGCGAGTTCGGCAAGGAGGCACTAGACACCATCTTTGCCACGGCTGTACTCCCAGTCCAGTTCTATGTGGACATGCGCCGGGACGCGCACGGCAATCTTACTACGGAGAATAAGTTCTCCCTGGTCAAGGACCTCAAGGAGCACCTAATTCGGCTCCCGGACGTACAGCTGGACCTGACTGCCGAGTACTTGTCCCGCGCAATCGGGGTAGAGCCACTCAGCATCAAGTCGTACGTGGTGGAGACTAAACTTGGCGACACGGGCCTGATGAACCGGGACGCGGAGCAGGTAGTACTCCAGCACGCACTGCTGAACCAAAAGTCCTGGTCTACCATTCGGCAGTCCATCACCGACAATAAAGTGTTCACGGTAGGTGGGCATCAGTACGTATATAATGCGATTGAGCATGTGCACCGCAGGGCACGCGAAGACGGGCTAGCTGATTCGGTCACCGTACAGGTGGTACGCGACCAGCTAAAGATTGCATACCCTCAGTTCCCAGACCTCCACAAGTACATCGACATGCTGCTTGTGGCGGAGGCCAAGTATCAGTTCCAAGACGCACTGCACCGCATCGTAGACCTCTACAGGCGGCGCATGGGCATTGACCAGTCCCGTGTACTGCAGGCCACACTTGGCGACCTCAAGAAGCCCACGAACGACATCCTGTCCAAGTATCGGCGTGAAATGGTCTCCAGCATGGAGATACGCCGCGACGACAAGAGCAATCCAATCTCCCTCATGGACTGCGTACGCGTGGACCTTGAGGAGCGTATGGCCCGCAAGAGCGCGGTCGTGGGGTTCGACTTCTCCACCCTCCGGGACGTGGACGGCCAGATGAATGTGTGTCTGACTGGACTAACCCTGGGCCTGTCCGGACTGCAGAAGGGGCACCAAGTCGTAATCTCCGCGTATTCAGGCGTAGGTAAGTCCCTGCTAGCACTGCAAATGGCGACGGCGATTTCTATCTCCCCACAGCCCCAGGACCAGATTCCCACGCTCTGGATTCCCCTCGAAATGAACGAGATTGAGACCTCGTTCCGCCAGATTTCGATGCTGTCGGGCATCGACAACACGAAGCTACAGGCAGGTCTACTCAACGACGAGCAGTACTTGAAGGTAAAGCTCGCGATGGAACGCATCGCATCGTCGCAGTTCTACATCAAGAAGCCGAAGATTGGCTCCATTGACGAAATCTTCGCAATCGTAGACGAATACCACTTCAAGTACGGGATTCAGGCCGTATTTGTGGACTATATCCAGTTGGTATCACCGGGACCTGAGGATAAAGGCGCTTCACGTGAGCAGGTAATTGGCCGCGCATCCAAGGTGATGAAGAACCAGATCGCAGAGGGCATGGGCATATGCTCCGTGTGTATCGCCCAGCAGAACCGGTCTAACTACGTGGCGGGCGAGACCGGCAAGATTGAGAACATCGGCGGCTCGTACCAGATTGCACAGGACGCAGACGATGTACTATTGCTCCAAGAGAAGACGCCCGACCAGATGGCCGAGGCCAAGGACAAGGGCAACCGTATCGCATTCCTGGATAAGCGCCGTGGCGGTACGTCCGATATTAAGTTCGACTTGGACCTGGACACCAGCCGTACGACCAGCCTACGTTGGACGGAGTGCATCACACCAGAGCAGTTAATGGGCCTTGCAAAGGGGTTAAAGGTATGAGAGTTCTACTTGAGAGTGACCGTAAGACAGACACGAGCGAGCGCGTAACCATCACGTTCGAATTCAACCCATCGGACAAGACGCAGGAAGGCATGGTCGCCATGGTCATGGCGGTGGCTGACTGTGTGCGGCAGATCGTGTTCCTGCAGAAGGTGGTCGAGGCCCCAGAGGAGGGCGCATGACGACCGAAGAGAAAGGTAGTCGAGATGCACTGATGTATTCGCAGGAAGAGCGCCGCCGCCTGCAGGACAAGCTTGAGGACGTGCAGAAGGAGAACCGTGCACTAAAGTCCCAGCTTGAGGCCACGCAGGCCGCGCTCCAGAACATTAAGGCGTACTCTGAGGACGGCCTGCTTGACGGCCTAGACTATGCAGACTTCCTCCACGCAAAGGCCCAAGTGCGCCAGGCAACAACACTACTGAACGAATCGTACCGGATGCTTGACACCATACGCGACGAGACCGACCATGTTGGGGCGCTAAAGGCTTGGTATCCTCCTCCCACCCGTGGTGGGTTCTACGTAATCGATGCTGTAGATGCGCTGCGTAAGCGTATCAGCGCATTCCTGCACACACCCCCATATGAGGATGACTCCCACTGTCCGCAGCATCAGGACATGAAGTTCACCGATTGCCTAGAGAGATACGAAGAGGACAAGGACCAGCCATGAACATAAAATCGCTCCTTACCTGCGTAAATACTGGGTTTACTACGAATCATTTATTAAACCCTATAACGCGCCGTACGATTTGCGGACTAAAGTTTACGTCGAATCCTGCTAGGACTAAAAACCGCGTGTGGATACCAAATGCAGCGTTCTTCTCCGCTGGTCATGGATGCAAGCGTTGTTATTGTACGCCGACCAAATAAGGATAGGCCATGAAAAAGCACACGTACGTAGTGTCTGTTCCAATTGCCGGTGCGATCCACATCCAAGTCAAGGCAAAGTCTGAAAGTGAGGCTCGCCACCTTGCATGGGAGCGTATAAATGACGACGGCCCTGATGCGGGTGACGTTGAGTGGGAATTCTTCGATGCGCTAACGGAGGGCAACGTACTCCATGCGCCGTTGAATGAGGTCGAAGTCAGCCAATACGAGAGCTCCGACGATGAGTGACAAGACGCCGCTCCAGGAGATTGAGGCCGACATTGAGGGCGCAATCGAGACACTGATTGAAGATAGCGACTGCGATTGTCCACCTGAGTGGCAAAGGTGTGTGTGCTGCCGCGTACGTAATGACCTCCGACGCACAGTGAAGAAAATCTACAAGGAGCAGGAGAGGGTTGGCGGTCTTGGGTCGGAGATAAAACAGCTCCGTGTCCTACTTAAGGAGGCGCACACAGAGCTGTCCACATTGGACGCACTAACGCTCCATCCAAATGTAGACTCCGAGACCGATGGACTTATTCTGCTCCTGCGCCGTATCGATGCCGCCATTAAGAAGGGTGAAGAATGAGTGAGATTGCCCCGTACGACGACGACGAGCTTAGTGAGCACGGGCTACGCCTCAGGTGCAAGGAGTTGCGTGTAGAGAATCAGAGACTCAGGGACGAATTCAAACGGCTCGAGTCCAGACTAGACCTCGACCAGATGCGGGTGGATGCAGTCTGCTACTACCGGAACCTAGCCATTATACTTGGGGCAAAGCCTGAGCAGATGCGGAATTCGTGGGATCGCTCACTGTGCGAGCGCGGCATTAACCCGCATGAAGACACAGGCGGCATGGGCATGAATTTTGCACAAGAAATGGCGTGGATGCAATCAGACGCGGATAAACTAGAAATCCTAGTTGAATTCATCCAAAGCCACAGGGAAAGTGCTGCATCTGGTAGTACATTTGAGCGTCTAGTTGAAATTGTAGACACCATGACAGGGAAGAAGAAATGAACGTGACACTAAGCCAATATCCCTCCAGGGCAGAACTCCGTAAGCTTGCAACTTGGAACAGTTCAGACCTTCGTGGCGCACTTGAGTATGCACGCAGTTTGTGGTTATACCCAGGTATGGCACGCAGATACGGGCGCAAGTATACCTTCATCACTGGCGGCTGGAGCGGCAACGAGGACGTAATTGCGGCTATAGAGAAGAATTTGGTGCTACACGGCCTGTGCTGGAAAGCTAGCTTCTCCGGTGGCAAGCACGTATACGACATCCCTAAGGTGTTCGCAGAGCCTGGAGACAAGAATGAAAAGCGCTGAATGTCCAGTATGCGGCATGACCAGGCGTGCACCGTTCTTTCCAAGTGTTCATACTACGCCTTGGACAGATGAATGCGGATGCTCGGATAGTAGCCTATGTATGTACCATAAGCTGAATGACGAGCCCGTGCCGGAACGCCCACCTAAGGAAATTATGGAGGCACGGGCTCAGGCCGTATTTGAGCAGGAGAACAAGCGGTACGAGGAACGTGTTGCCAAGTTCGAGCTACACAGGCTGCTTGAGGAAGAGAACAAGAAGCTCAAGGAGGAGAATGAGCTATTGAAGGCATGGCAGAGCATCATCGATTGGGGATATGATTGCTCCCGCGCTCCAAAGCGATGCGTGCCCCAGGCTACATGCCAAAAGTGCTTGCGTGAAGGATATGGGCGGGCAATGGCCAAGGACGCGGCGGAGAAACAGCGTGAGGCGTGCGCGGCGCATATGTACCGGCACGCTCCAAGCACTTACGCGGATACCGTCCGCGCCACGCCGCTGGTGACGGAGAGGGACAAGTGAGCACGGAACGGTGGTTGCGCGTTCAAGTCCACGAAGTGCAGCCCGTCGCTTTCGACGGCGCGGCAAGCGAACCCGCCTCCGAGTACGAGGCGCACCTTGAGCAATACCGTGCGTATCTCTCTGGGGCACGCTGGGAGCCGGTGCCGGGGCTGTTTCCGCTGGTGCGCGGCAAGACGCGCAGTGAAGTGGTGAAGCAGGCACAAGCGCTGCTGCGCCACTGGGCGAGGGTGTTGGCGTGACGCCACCCAAGGTCGTACTTGCAAGGAAGTTCAACCCAAGGAAGTTCAACCCAAGGAGAACAAGTGATGAGCAACATCCCCTGTCCGAAGTGTAATAAGTCCAAAGCGCAGCGTATCGGCAGTCTCATGACGAATCCGCTGACCCCCATCTACGGCTGTGCGGCGTGTGGGCATGATTGGTCGCAAGTAGATGCGGAGCCCCTGTTCATCGTCACCGACGCCCAATGCATCCATGAGCGCAACGAAGCCCTGCGCGAGCGCAACGAGGCGCGGGCGGTAGCAGACCAAGCGAAGGACACCATCGAGGTACTGAAAGAACAGCGTGAGACGTTGCGCGACCACCTTTCCAGGGCCTGGGAGCGTACTGACGAAGCCCGTGCAAGGGCGGATCGCCTGCAAGCGGAATGTAATAAGCTTGCTGGCGAAACCGCACAGGCATGGGTGCTACGTGACCGTATGGTGAAAGAGCGGGACGATGCGCGGTGGCAGCGGGATGCTGCCCAGCGGCTTCTCAAGGAACAAATCGAGGGTACAGCAAGCAACATGGTGTCCGAACAGACTGGTGCAGATTTCCTAAAAGAGAACATGCGGGCTGGCCACTTAATAGAAGTTGACATACTTAAGAGTGAAATAAGCTCGTTGAAGTGGATGCTAGACCACGAGCGCGCGGAGCGTGCCAAGGCTGCACAGATGTGGGAGGCCGAAGTGCAGCATGCGGACCGAATGGTCAAACGTGCTGATGAGGCAGAAGCAGCACTCAAGGCCATGAAAGAGCGACCCGTGGAAACAGAATTCGCACGACTAGACGGTATGTGGCAACAGCTGGTACGTGAACGGGATGAGGCACAGCGAGAGCTTAGACGTGTTCAAGCTTATGCTGAGGGCCCAACATGGGCTACACACCGCGAGTCCCTGGTGAACATTGCGACTCGTCAGCGGGAAGAATCGGCACGATTTTTGCACAAAAAGCTCCAAGAGAAGAAGGCAACTGCCACATGGGTAGGTGCAGACGAAATGCTCCAGGCCCCACTAGTTACGGACAATGAATGATATACTTAGTCTTCATCGGTGGGTGGCTGCTGGGTGTGGCGTGTAGCCTAATTTGGACTTATGACTACTACGAGAGGAAGGCTATAAGCGCCCATGCGTACGGATACATGCGTGGCTACCGAGCCCACCAACTCGGACACAAGCTTGGCGATGGTCTATTCAAGGAGGATAAATGAGTGAAATCGAAAAGCTGCGAGAACTGCTCACAGAGGCGCGAGAGGTGTTGTTTCCGTACAGCGTGCCGAACGACATGGCGAGCCAGAACGTAGGCGACCTCATCGACCGCATCGAGGAGGCGCTCGCGGAGTCCGACGTGCGGTGGGACGCCCCGGAGTTCACCGGCAGCAAGAAGCACACGGCGATGGTCAACGGCTACTACATCGTCGTCGAGCCTTCGACGACGGGCGTATCGTGGGCGGCGTACCCGCAGCACCAGTCGCACAAGGGGGAGTTCTTGTCCAAGAAGACGCTGGAAGAAGCCAAGGAAGCAGCACTCACTGCAGTTGGATGGAGGAAGCCATGAACTGGGACGTGAAGGATAATGTCATTCAACTTTTCCGGTCCAAAGGACAAGCCGTAACCCGAAAGGTGAAAGATGTCACAACCGGGGGCGTGAAGGATGTTGTCATTCCGCCGCTAATCGCTGTTGCTCTGCTTGTTGGCTCCGTCGCACTCGCCCATGGGGTGAACTGGGTGATGTCTGACCACACTCCAGATGAGACGTGCGCCAAGTGTGTCGCGTCCTGCACACCGCTCGCGGTAACTGCCTGTCGGCCAAGTCGCTACCCGTTCGCGAACTCCCCTGTGCGCGTGGAGTGCGCCTGCGCCGTGGGTGGAGGGACGCCGTGAAGCGATGGATTCTTGGTGTGGTTGCTCCTATGGCTGCGGGTTTATATGTCCGAGTCTTCTGTGCGATACTAGACATACGATGGGACGACGAGGCAAAAGCTTGGGCATCAGGACTTGCAATGATGACCGCACTGTGCATTATACTGTTCGTTGAGGAGCGCTCATGAGCGACGAAGAAAGAAAGAAAATGGTCCAAGCGTACGCGCAGACCATTTATGCAGAAATCATGAACCGCCACGCCCTAGGCGCCTATGCGTTGTATGAATTTGAAAAAGACGCAGACGAGAGGCTCCGTAACTACTGCAGGACGGCCAAGAAAGTTGGGCGTATCGCCGCAGAAGTCCTGTTCGAGGATAAAAACAACATTCCGGACCCAGATTATGGATTCTAGTCTGGCCTGCCCACATTGTGACGACAAGACCGCACACAGTAGTGATCCAGGAGTTCTCCCAAAGGACGGTGATATTGTGCGTGAATGGCCAGCACCACCGGGAGGCAGGTCGTTCAGAGTAGTGTGGCGCAAGTATGATTACGAACACTGGTCCCCATGTGAGGACACACACTGCGAATGCCGTGGGCATGGCCACACAAAGCTCATCCGTGACTTTATACATAGGATTGAAGAGTACGCACCATGACTGAGAATGAAAAGCTGCGCGCACTGCTCAAGGAAGCTCGAGGCGTCATAAGCGAGGATTATGACAGAAGCGTGCCTGGTCTCGTTGACCGTATTGATGCGGCACTTGCAGAACCTGAGATTAAGTGGACTGTACCAAATGGTCGCACCACTAAGAACCACACCGCCATTGCAGATGGATATTACATAGTGGTTGGCAACACGCCAATCGGCATAACGTGGCAAGCATTCCCTCAGACTGCATATTACAAAGAGGGCAAGGCAAGCTCCATTGAAGAAGCCAAAGAAGCTGCTATAAAGGCAATTAGGGATAGATCATGAACCACACTCCTGGCCCGTGGCATGTTGAATGGGGCAACACGGTCAAGACCGTGAACAACGTAATTGTCGCTGACGTAGTTAAAGACGAAGACGCAGCTCTGATTGCAGCTGCACCACTACTCTTAGAAGCGCTTGATAACATTGTCGGTAGTGGCGAGAGATTCTGCGACTGTGACTCGTGTTCAGAGTGCAACGCATGGCACGCAATTAAGAAAGCAAGAGGAGATAAGCATGACTAACCTTTGTACATGCCCGAACTGTGCCGATAAGACCAAGGCTAGGGATGGGTTTCGGCCTTATACAATCCAAGTCACTAGCCACAAGCAGGCCGCGCTGCTTGAGACTGCACCGGAACTACTGGCAGCGCTAGAGGCGCTGTTGAACTCTAGCGGTTGCGGCTGCTGCGGTGGCCACACTTTTAATGACGACAAGGCAAGGGCAGAGAAGGCCCTAGATAAGGCGACGGCGATATGAGCAACGCACAATGGAACGAGGATCAAGCCGTAGGTGAGCGCGCACTGCGGGATCATGCTCGCTTGCTGGAAGCCGCCCCGGACCTGCTCAATGCGCTGCTCGGCTATGCCGATGCCGTCCACGAAGTCGTCGAATCTTGCGGGCGTGCGGCATACCGCATTACCATCACACCCGACCGTGCGGACGCTGCCCGTGCCGCCATTCGCAAGGCAAGAGGAGAACGCTAGTGAAGACTCGTAAAGACGTGCAGTCGGACAAGCACGATTGGTGCATTTCAATGGAGAAGATGCTCCCGCATAACGTTGGCATCAAGGACATACACGGAAGCATAACTGGTGAATTTGGCGCTCCCGTCTTCAAACTGGAGTGGATTGAGCTTACTGACGGCACGTCCATCTGTGTCGAGGGAGAGCACGACATGCCATATCTTTCGGAGTGCAAGCACATAGACGACATCATTGGCGGTATCTACCAGGACGATATTAATGAGCTTGGGGAGCATAAGGAGGACGAGTGAAGAACGTATACTTCTTTATCGGACTCCCATGCTCCGGAAAGACGTACACCGCGAACGTGGTGGCATCCAAAGTGTTCAACAATCAATCGCTGCGTGTATCCACTGGGGATATCGCACGTAAGCTTATCGATGAACAGTCAGGTCGTGAAATGGCCAAAACCGACCTGTTCCCCGGCGAGGAGGCACTTCGCCTGGAGCTTTGCAAGACCATAGACAATTCCACGGAAGACAACATCATCGTGGACGGTTTTCCAAGGTTCGACGACCAAGTGAACTACATGATCGACCAGTTCTGGATTTACAATCCGGTCGTGATTGAAGTGAACGTGGGCGATCCCGTAACACTGGTTAACCGTGCCAGGTTCAGGTCTCGCGACGGCAGGGACAATACGCAGGAGTTCTTGGAGAGGCTCGCCCGTGCACAGAAGAACATGGCCGGGGTGTTTGACGTACTGAATCGCCGCACAGTGCCGTACTATACAATCATGAGCGGCGCAGACGAGCAGATAGTTTCGCAATTCAAATTCATTCAGAAGAGGGCATACAGTCATGGTAAATAACTTGAAGAATGGCGCACTAATCTACACCGCAGGACCCATCGACCTAGGCGTAGACTTCCCCAACTGGCGCGAGAAGTTCACGAAGAAGCTACAGGAGTCGGGCGTGGGCGCGGTCGTGTTCGACCCATCCACCGCCTATCGCCCTACGCTCATGGGCACGCCGGTTGAGCGCCGCGACATCTACATCGAGCACGTGAACCGCGAGGCCCTGGACAGTGCCGACATTGTAGTGGTGGCCATGCCCCTGGGTGTAACCACAGTTGGCACGCCTATTGAAATCGATATGGCATGTCAGCGTGGAAAGACTGTGATGATGTTCACCAACATCGAGCGCGGCAAGTCCGTGTACTTGAACAATCGCGTGGATGCAAACCGGTGGTTTCATGTAGACCTTAAGGACGAAGCGGCTGTGGACATGTGCCTACAGTCAATTGTTAACGACATCAAGCTGATGACCCTAGGAAATGACTGACCTAATCCAAATCGTAGAGCGTGACGCAGAGTTGAAGGCCCGCATGTCCCCAATGCTGTGGAGCATGTTCCCCCACAGTCATGTGCTTTGGTGGGACAAGTCCGTGTACATCCGTGGGCAGAAGCTCACGTTTGATGTACACATCCCGGAGTACCGGCTCGCCATTGACTTCGACAAGGCGGAAGACCTCTACAGCGAGTCGAAGAGTGTCCTGCTTGAGCAGAATAACTACCGATACTTGGTACTCCCGGATGACGTAGATGAAGCTAGACACAAGCTGGTCGAGTCCGCGAATGAGATCTACCTGCTCGACCGCGACGGAGCCCCAATCCAGATACTATCACCCAAACTGCAGGGTGACGCTGGCTGGAACTTGGTATGCGACCAGGATGTGGTCTGTCCGCCGCGTGGATTCCTGGACATTCCGTCCAACGTGTTCCTCGAGATGCCTAATCACCTGTACGGGGTGGTGCAGGCGCGGTCCAGCACGTCCAAGCGCAGGCTCATCGTACTCCCCGGCGTAATTGACCCCGGATACCGTGGACAGATTTTCACCATGGTACACAATCTGTCTGACGAGCCGGTAGCCATTAAGGCGGGGAACAGTGTGTCGCAGATGCTATTTATGTACCGTGTGCCGCATCTGCACATCAATCCAGTGTCGAAGCTTAAGCCATCGGACCGGAACGACAACGGGTTCGGTAGCACTGGTGCCTAAATAATTATACAATGTAACCTACACTCTATGATATGCTCATACAGTGTTAGGTGAATAATGTCCATAACTACCCAAAAGCAGTCTTGCAGTACGTGCATGCATAGTGCAAAGTGCTGGGCACTAGCCACGAATACAGGCAAGCCTGTATCAACTCAGAACATTATAATCAACATTCTTATATGCAGACTACAGTTAGGCATTGACCGGGACAAGTCCGCGCAAAACCTACTGGACATATTTAGGCCGGGTATGATTCGGCTCATCACTCATACCCGGCAGCAGGGCAATACACCTGGGCTAGATATGGAGCAACTCCTAGCCGACATGCAGTCTACAGCGATAGAGTACCTCCTATACGATTACAAGATTGGTGATCGTGGACGTGCAACACCTTACCTATTCGACCCACACCAGGGGTTCCTCACCAAGTGGGTAAAGTGGGTGGTCGGCAAGAGCCGCAGATTCTATTCCCACCACGAACTGCACAGCGGCTCCACCGATGATGAAGGCCACGATGATTCGGGCGACGTGCAGTTCCAGATACAGGGCGGAGAGGGTACATCCAGCTGGAACTCAATCATCGAAGGCACGAGTTCGTTAAGATACGACCCGTATGCGCCCGAGAATGAAGAGTCTTCAATGATGAACACAGTCATGGGCATCATTGAAGATGGTTACACACTGAACAGCAACGAATACCGCGTCATGAAGTTCTGCATGGCGAACGGCAACGAAAGCAACGCCACACGTCATATCGACGGCCTGCACATTTATCTGGCAAGACTAATGGGGGTATCACGCCCAAGAATTACGCGTCTGTACAAGCGGGCCAGGGATAAGATGATTCGCAGGTTCAACGAGACCAAAGAGGAAGTATAATGGAATACAACAATCAGATGGACATGGCCATGCAGAGCTTAATGGCCATTCAGAACGTGATGGGCGAGCTTGGTTTTATCCTCAATGGCGACAACACGTACTACAAGGACTACGCCCTAATGGACGGGTCCATCATGCGCCTTACCCCCGTGTTCGACCGTGGCACGTCCATGAACGTGGACTACCGCCTCGTAGGCTTTAACATCAACACCATGAAGTTCGTGTCTATCACTAACGGTACGCTTGAGTCTCCAAATGCAGTACCCCGCGACTGTACGGGTGATGTATCACGCATCATCGAGACTGTAGGATTCCTAGAGAAGAAACCGCAGACCGAAAGCTTCATCGTAGTCGTGCCTTGTTCGGACTGTGGCAACGAAGTCAATTCATACTTGCAGTTTGGAACCAAGTTCCGGTGCCTAAAGTGTGTTGGATACTCTAACGACTAGCCTGGTTCGCTGCACAGAGGGATGTCCCAATTGCCTGTCCCAGATGCATTTCTCGGGCGGGCTTGATGAGTATGTATGCCTCGAGTGCTCGTGGATGGAAGGCGAGCAATTCGAGCTACATCTGGAGTATACTACGTGGGAAGAATACCAGATGATAGTGCCGATGCTACTCCAACAGTACAGGGCGAACAAGATCAAGTACAAGGAGTACATAGAAGCACTGAAATGCCTCTATTTGATGCCAATGGATCGATTGACGAGAGGGCGTTAGCTAGAGTCGCAATTTACGCTCGGCTCAGAGGAAAGATGCTCGGCAGAGAGGCAAAACCAAGCAGCCTGGATAAAATCGTGGATCCACTATACCAAAGCCTAAGAGCACAACTCAAGATAATCCGCCTTTGGCGCCCAGATTACAAGATGAGCCCAACAATTGACTATATACAGCCTAGCCCCCAAGAGGTAGGATTTGGTGGCATGACATTTGCAGAATTTCTCTCGCACACGGGATTGGAAGAGGAATTCGAAGAGAGTTGCAAGCTGACCAACCAGTATCTGGGCAAACTAAATGACGATTAAGAATTTCACACACCTGCACGTACACACCACCTACTCCATCCTAGATGGTATTTCCCGCCGCGAGGACCTGGCCCGCAAGGCGAAGGAGTACGGCCAGACGGCGCTGGCCATTACGGACCACGGCAACGTGTTCAATGCCATTTCATTCTACAAGACGTGCAAGGATGTGAACATCAAGCCCATCATCGGGACTGAGTTCTACGTCGCACCGGACAGCCGGTTTGGGCGCACGTACTCCACCAAGGCGAAGGCGTCTGAGGACGCCGAGAACGGCGATATTTCGTACCACGCATACCACCTTACGGTCCTCGCTCGCAACCGCCAGGGATACGAGAATCTCAAGAGGCTGTCCACGATTTCGTACCGCGAAGGCTTTTACAAGAAGCCCCGTATCGACCTCGACGTGCTGTCTCAGTATAAAGATGGCCTGATTGTGATGTCCGGTTGTCTGGCGTCCATTACATCCCGCTACATCGTGGCAGGACAAAAGGACAAGGCTATAGAAGTCATCGACCGGATGCGGGCCATTCACGGTGAGAACTTCTTCCTGGAACTTATGTACCACGGCATTGGGGAAGAGGAGGATGTGGTCAACGAGGCGCTGATTGACATCTCCAATCGCCACGGTGTGCCGCTCGTACTGACCAACGACTCGCACTTCACCAGCAAGGGTGACGAGACCGCGCACGAGGTCGCACTCTGCGTGGGCACGAACAAGACCCTAGCGGACCCGTCCCACTGGCGCTTCAACGGCGAAGGATACTGGTTCAAGACGGCGGAGGAGATGGACGGAATGGCCAAGCTTGCAGACATTCCGGAGTCCGCGCTGACCAATACCGAACTTATTAATTCGATGGTGGAGGACTACGGGTTTAAGCTGACGTCGAATAAGCACCCGGCCCAGATTCCCCTGTTCCGCATCGACAATGGCGATGCCCTGTCCGAAGAGGCTTGTGTGCAGCTCCTCGAGCTTAAGGCATGGCAGGGTCTGGCCGAACGTGGGCTGGCGGATAGTAAGGTCCACCAAGAGCGCCTCATGTTCGAACTGGACATGATTAAGCGCAAGAACTTCTCGTCTTACTTCCTCATCATCGCAGACATTATCGATGGGGCAATGCGTAAGCGTGGAATCCTCCCGCCCATCGGACGTGGCTCGTCCATGGGCTCGCTCGTCTGCTACTGCCTGTATATCATCGGCATGGATCCCGTGACGCATGACGTTCCTTTCGAACGCTTCATCAACGAGGGCCGCAAGGACCTGCCAGATATCGATACCGATATTTCGCAGGAGCACCGCAAAGAGGTTATCGATTACATCGTGGCCCGCTACGGCAAGGAGCGGGTGGCGCAAATCGTAACGTTCCAGTCTATGGCGGCGAAGGCCGCAATCGACAACGTGGGCCGAGCCCTGGGTGTCCCCTCTGCTGTGCGCCGTCAGGTGTCCAAGCTACTTGGCGACGATGTGACCAAGGACGACCACGTACGCGAGCTTGTAGAGTCGGTGGGTCGGGCAAAGCAAATCATGGAGCAGACCCCGAACTGGATCGACATTTCGGAGAAGCTCGAGGGCAACAATAAGAACCTGGGCGCACACGCCGCAGGCATTGTGATTTCGAACGACCCGATTGAGGAGCATGTGCCCCTAATCCGGGACTCTGCAGAAGGCTACCGTGTCACGCAGTACGACATGAAGGACATCGCAGAACTCGGCCTGCTCAAGCTGGACATGTTGGGTCTTAAGACGATGGACCTGATTCAGTACACGCTTGAACTCATCGAGCGCAGGCACGGGATTAAGCTTGACTACCAGGGCTTCCCACTAGACGATGCCGCGACCTTTCATAACGTTGCAAACGGTAAGTACGTGTCGGTCTTCCAGTACGACTCGTCAGGCATCCGTACGGCAGCTAGGCAGCTGTATCCTACTGAGTTTAACCACCTAGTGGCACTCAACGCCCTATACCGCCCTGGCCCCATGCTCAAGATTGGCAAGGAACTGTCAATCATGGAGCACTACTTTGAGCGCAGACACGGGCGAGAGCCGATTGAAGTGTGGCACCCGTCGCTCAAGGAAGTGTTCGACCCGACCCTGGGTGTGTGTATCTTCCAAGAGCAGGTTATGTCCATCGCCCGCATTATCGGCGGGTTCAATGAGACAGAGGCCGATGAGTACCGGTCTGCAATCGGCAAGAAGGACAAGGTAAAGTTCGAAGCCGTGCAGCAGAAGCTCCGTGAATTCGGCATGAAGAACGGCCACACCAAGGAGTTCATGGACGATATTACGGCCAAGCTTGCGGGTTCTGCACGGTATAACTGGAATAAGGGCCACTGCCTCAAGGAAGGCACGAATGTGCTCACCTGCGAGCGTGGGTGGGTTGACATTCAGGACGTGAAGGTTGGCGAAGAGCTATGGAGTGTCAGACACGATACTGGCGATCTCTTTAGAAATCGCGTCGTTGATGTTATCGACAATGGTATCAAGCCCGTCAGGACCATCACTGCTAACGGCAGGTCTATCACCTGTACAGGCAACCACCCTATCCTGTCCTCCAAAAAGGCGTATAAAAACGCCGACCAGCTTCTCCCTGGGGACAGCGTTGAAATGCTTAATAAGGGGGTTCCTGTAACTAATTTCGACGTCAGTGTGACACCTAACGCAAACGGTGACCAGATCCCATATGGGGTCAGACTGAACAATACTGTACGGAATTATGTGATGGACCTGGAGCCTACTCGTGGATTTACAAATCACACAAGCGCCTCCGTCCCTCTCAAGAACAGTGTCAGTGATAGAGAGCTTAATTTTCTTCCTATAGCTTCTGCCAACGGTCTTTCTGCGCCTAATAAATTTATAAATGGATTTGGGGTTAACGAATATTCCATTGGCTGCAAGTCGCTTGGCGATGGCGAGTTGGCTAGTGACGCCATCATTGGCGATTATGTCGTCTATCATGGCGATGACTTCGGGCGTAATAACTCCAACCCTGTTGCCTCCGACTCCCCACTGCTTAAGCTTTCTAGAGAGGCTGGCGCTGGACGCCTTAAAGGGAAGCATGATGCGAATCTGTTTAGATGGGAAACCCTTGGCGTGCAGACTGAGTATGAGTTCCTTGCTGACCTCATACGGGTCGGTTCTGGCCTGACAGGGCCTACATCTTCTAGAGTGAGACCACTTGCCAACGACAGTATCGACTCCACACTCAATACAAGCAATGCGCTTCGTGTCGCTTCTGCTAAGACAAGTCTGGCAGTTAGCTACAACGACATTGGGGTCGCTACTGAACTCGACACCGCACCTAATACACACATTATTGATCATGAAAAGATAATTTATAGCTGGAACGTAACTAGTAACATTGAATTGGACGAACCAGCCCATGTATGGGACCTGGAAATGGAGCAGGACCCGAACTTCATTGCAAATGGGTTCGTAGTCCACAACTCCATCGCGTACTCTTACATTTCGTACGTAACCGCCTATTTGGAGACCCACTTCCCGTACGAGTACTACACGGTACTCCTCAACGTGAACTTGGACGACAATGACCAACTCAAAATCCTGCTATCATCCATTATCCAGAAGGGTATTAAGGTCCTGCCGCCACATATCAACAATTCCCGGTCCGAATTCTACACGGATGGGAACGCTATTTACATGGGTCTGTTCTCCGTTCGTATGGCTGGTGACACGGCTGTGGAGGCTATTCTTAACGAACGTGACCAAAAGGGTCCATTCAAGGACTTCGTAGACTTCTGCATGCGGATGTCCCCGTACACCCGCTGCAACAAGACGGTGAAGGAGAACCTGATTAAGGCAGGGGCGTTCAATTGGGACTCAAGCATCACGGACAAGAACAAGTTCGAGAACGTAGAGCTTATCCAAAAGATCATCAAGAAGTTCGAAGGCAAGGTGAGTGATGACCTTATCCGCGACCAAGTGCTGAGCAAAATCGTAATCGACGACAAGGACTGGGACCAGCAGGAGGCACTCGCGTTTGAGCGGGCGGTGCTTAACTTCTACATTTCGTCCCACCCAGTCATGCAGTACCAGCCACTATTCAATCTCTTCCCAGACTTGAATATGATTACGCCGAGCCAGCTGCAGGAGCAGCAGGTGGGGAGCCGCGTGGTGGTGGCTGGTGTAGTCGAAGCCCGCGAAATGAAGACCACGAAGAAAGGCGATCCCTTCCTACGCATGCGGGTGGGTGACCAGATGGGCAACATCGAGGTTATGGTATGGAGTCCGCTGGCGACCCAGGTGTTCAACCGCGTGCCAGACAACAGCATGGCGCTGATTACTGGCACCATCCAGGAGGATAAGTTCCGATTGGGCGAGAACACGATTTACGTGAATGGCGTGACTCCTATAAGCAATGGCATCCCAATCAATAGTTATTACGCCGCAGATGTGCCGACTGCCAACACAGTCGCACTACAGATTGGCGGAGAAATCGCCACTCTGTCTGACCAAATCATGAATATGGGGCATGTAGTCATGCTCAAGAACATCGCGTTCATCCGACCAAACGACTTCGCAGGACTAGCAACGCTACGGGCACGGTATCAAATCAATGGGTAAGTACGCACTTAATCGAGAGCAGGAATACGAACTCGTCACGCGCTATCAGAATGGCGACGAGTGGGCAGGTGAGAAGCTTCTTAAGGAAAATTACGGCCTCATTTACGCAATCATTGGCGACATCGTTAAGGCTAATGAACACGACAATGACCTGCGCGAGGACCTGTTCCAAGAGGGGTGCATCGGGTTCATGGCCGGGGTGAAGTCGTTCGACACAAGCCGTGGCGTTAACCTGAATACCTTTGCCCGCTGGCACATCAAGAACTTAATATACAAGTACTACACATTTAAGACGCGCAACGTGAAGTATATCAGCACAGAGGGCTCGTACGCACTGTCGCACACGTTCTCGAAGGCATGCGCATACGTGCAATCTAAGCACTGCGGGAAGCTTGGGTGGAGCGAACTCGTAGGCGAAGTTAAGGACTTTCTTGAAGTGACCGACGATCAGGTGGAGCGTGTGCTGCAGCAGATAGCTGGCGAAAAGTCTACTTCTGAAATCCTTGGCGATCCAAATGAAGCCGACAATTACGAGCGTGCCCTGGGCAATATGCTCAAGTCGGGAACTGACATAGAGTCAGAAATCCAGTATAAAATGGACATGAATAAGGTGTACGACCTAGCTATTAAGGCTATGAAGAAGCATGTGCCAGCCAAGGACATGGGAATTCTAGAAGGCCGATACTTAGCGGAAGAAGAAGAGACTTTCGCAGAATTATCTAGGAAGTACAAAGTCACGAGGCAGGCTGTGCAGATGCGCTTAAGGCACTACTTAGATCTAATCAAGTACGACGTACAGAACCAGATTGGGGAGGTTGAGAGAGTATAATGGCAATCACAGATTCAGACTTACTGGATGTAGTACGCCGCATGCGGTCATACATGGCAACGATGGACAATGTGCACAACACATTGAACCTTGTGCAGGAAATGGACGACGAGCAGATCAAAAAGGAGGCCAAGTCTCTTCTTCTTGATATCCCAGGTGTAAATTCCAGGGTCTCTATGCTTCTGCGCACGATTGAGTCCAGCCGCGCATACAGGGACATGGTGAAGAAGTTTAACATGCAGCAGGAGCAAAGCTCCGAGGAGGAAGACAATGGCGAAGTATGAGATTGACGACCGTGCAGCACCACCAGACAGCCGCAACGTTGTGGTGCAAGGTAAGCGATACCACTACCAGACCACGACCGAGTGCACAACGTGCAGCGTTAATGACCGCAACATGTTCGTAAAGGCCATCCTGAATGGCGGCTACGATTCAGTTATTGAGTGCCCAGCCTGCGATACATGCATTACGGTGAAGACTGCTTCGACCAAGAGGCTAGAGTAAAATGATCTCCGCACGGATAGTCGCAGACAGCGTGTCTATGTCGGGCAGAAGGCTAACCACCTTCGTACTTAGATACCCAAGGTTCATCCATGCGGAGTTCATGACTCACCGGATGCTCAGCCGCAATGCGGCAAGCTCCAGGGCGATTCCAGTCAACAAGTTCATCAAGAGCGTAATGACGGACCCCGCAATGCCCGTGTATTGGGGTGCGAATAAGCCTGGAATGCAGGCGGGCGATGAACTTGTTGGCTGGAGGCTCAAGGCTGCAAAGGCTCTATGGGTGTTGTCTGGCCTGGCCATGTGCGGCGTAGCCAAGATGTTCGAGTGGATTGGCCTGCACAAGCAAATTGCGAACCGTATTCTTGAGCCTTGGTTCTATATTGAGGTCGTGTGTACGGGTACCGAGTGGGGCAATCTGTACAACCTGCGTGCGCACAAGGATGCACAGCCGGAATTTAGGGAGCTAGCCAACAAGATGATTGAGGCACAACGTGCGAGTACGCCTAAGCATTTGGACTATGGGCGCTGGCATATGCCGTTCATCACAAACGAGGAAGTAGAGAAATACGGCGTTGAGAAGTGCAAGAACATGTCGGTAGCCCGCTGTGCACGTGTGTCATACCTGAACCACGACGGGTCTACTCCAAATCCAGAGAAGGACTTGAAGCTGCTGGAAAAGCTAATTGAGCAGCCACACGCATCGCCATTCGAGCATCAGGCCACACCAATGCTAGACCCAAACGATAAGTCGGGCAATTTCCGTGGCTGGCACCAGTATCGTAAGTCCATTAACAACGAGAACCGCCCTATCTTTGATCTTGAGGCTAAATGATCAGTATCCTGGCATATAGTGATATTCACTTCCACCAGTACGCAAACGGCGTCACAATCCAAGATGTAGTAGAAGTAGAAAACCAAGTAATCCAGATCGCGAAAGAAAGAGACCCAGACTTTATAGTATTCTGTGGAGATAGATACCTTAGCCGCAATCCCACTACTGAGACTATGCTCACTGCCATGAAGTCCCTATGGCATGTAGCGAATCTAGGCATAGAGGTCATAATCTTAGTAGGCAACCACGACCGTGCCACTAAGTCCCCATACAGTGAACATTCGTTCGGTATAGTTCCATTGTTCAGGAACGAAATGCCGAACGTAACTGTTCTCGACAAGCTTGGGTCCACAACTGTACGTACGAAGAGCGGCGTTAAGGTAGAATTTCACGCAGTTCCAGCGGGACATAAGCTCGGAGGGCAAGAACTGCCAGTGGACGGCGATGCGGACTTCCGCATAGCCTTATTCCATGATATTATCCGTGGGTCTAAATACACCAATGGCATGGTTGCGCCGGAAGGCGTGAGCCCGGCCTTACTAGACCGAGAGATTTACGACCTAGTACTCGGTGGCGATAATCACCAGCCGCAGGACCTAGACTTCTCTAATACACTGGGCCTGTACATAGGTGCGCCACTACAGCACAATTGGGGCGACTATGGCTCAGAACGTGGGTGTGTGTACGCAACTCTTACTGACGAGAATGTAAACGTAGAGCGTATTCCACTTAAGTATCCTGTATTCGTCAAAGAAGATGTGGTCGTAAACTCGGATGACGACATACAGAATTTCATTAAGAACATCGGTGACAAATGGAGGGATAATGTCGTCAAATGTACATTTACTGGCCGCGCAGACGTCTTTAATGGATTCCAGGCGTCGAAACTACACGACAAGCTCAAAGCTAAGAGTGGTGCGCGGTCCATCAAAATTAACCTTGAACACATCGTCCAAGTACCACTACTTACTGCAATCAAGAAGACTGGCACGCCCCAAGATGAATGGTTAGATTACGTCCGTTCGAAGTCCGAAGAGTTTACGGACATTAACCGCACAAAACTTGAAGCCATTGGCATGGAGATAATCCTGGATGCTGACCGTTCTTGATGTAAACCCGACTGGGTATTTCAGCTTCGGCATGCACCCAACCGTCCATTTGGACGGCATGGGCACTGTCCTGCTTGAGGGCCTGAACCACGACCGGAACGGGTCTGCGAACGGCGCGGGTAAGACTTCGATACTAAATACACTTACGTCCATCCTGTTCGACAAGAACCCAACCGGATATGTGGGTGAGTCCATCGTCAATGAGACACTTGGTCGTTCTTTCGGAAAGGTCACATTCCTCGACCATAATGGGGATAAGTGGCGGGTAATTATCACCAGAAAGTGGAAGAAGACGGATAAGTATCCTTGCAATGCTGTAGCATCTGAACCGTCCGAATGGCATAATAATAAGGAAAAATACGCCGGTACGGACGTATACCTGGAGCGATGGGATGGGAGCCTCTGGAAGGACGAACGGGCGACCAATGCAGCAGGGGAACATAGACTAGACCCTAAATCCACACGCAAAAAGCTGCAAACAGTCGTGGGAATGTCATACCAACAGTTCATGAACGTGGCCTACCTGGCACAGCAGCAGAGCCTCAAGTTCGTAAACGGCACACACAAGGAAAAGCTTGAGGTGCTGTCTGAACTGTCCGACATATCGGCATGGGACAGGCGCGCAGCAAAGGCCAAGGAGCGAATGAAGGAGTATGAGGCGCGGACAGACAAGGCACGAGCAACACTGGCCGGTGCATCCGGCGCAGGTGCCATAATGTCTAGGCCAGACGAGTCTCAGCGGCCTGTCATCCAAGACTCTGTGCAGCTTGCAGAAGACAAGATAAAAGACTGTGAACGCCGCATTCTGGAAGCCACGAACGACAGCTCTACCTGGGTTGATAGCATTGCTATCATTGATAGCGAAATTACAGACCTAGGCAAGCAGATGCGCACGATTGTGGGCAGCAAGAATGAACTAGAAGCGAATCTGTCCTCACTCGCTGCTGCCTACATTAAAGACTGCGCCCAAGTACGTGAACTATCCAAAGGGCCTGAGTACTATCAGTTAGAAGAAGACGTCCGCAGCTTAAAGTCCGCCGCACAACTGCGTAGGTTTGACCTTGAGCAGATTATGAGCGGAGAAGGTAGGTGCACACGCTGTAGAACAATCGTAACAATTGATCACCTACTTGATCAAAAGAAGCAGCTTGAGAACGATATCCGCGAAATAGAAGAATCTGCAACCAAGCTGCAGTTGGGACTTGATGCTAAGAACAAAGAGTGGGAGCAGTTGGTCGTACAAAAGCTCAACGATGTAGAAGTAAAGTACAAGATGGACAAATTGGATGTAGAGTCTGCGATCCAAATGATAAATGCCAACGTGGCATCCATCGACAGCCGTATTGCAGACTTACGCACAAGGAAGAGCAGCTTGGGCCAGGACCCAAAAGTTACAATCGCCGGGATTGAGCGTGAGCGTATGGGCTTCCTCATGACTAAGAACAGCGAAGTGTCGAGGCTTGTAGAACTTGATCGTAGAATTAAGCAGTGGAATAAGTATCAAGAGTCTATAGACAAAGCAAAAGCAGATATAGAGAGCCTCGAATCGGACCTTAAGTATCTCCGCATCGTAGAACGCACATTTGGCGATAAGGGCATAAAGGCACACAAATTAGCGTCCGTGCTGGACATGCTTAACAAGACAGCCCAAGAGTTTGCAGACGTGCTAACCGACAACTCGGTTAAGGTGTGGGTCACACCTTTCCGCGAGAAGGTGGACGGGACCACATCCACGGACATGTCGATTATTGTGTCCGAGGGAGAGAAGCGAAACGTTCCATTCGACTTATACAGTGGCGGCGAGAAGCAGCAGATCATACTTGCATTTATCGGCGCGTTTTGGAAGGTGGCCACAATGCATGGGTCCGGTGTAAACATCCTATGCTTGGACGAAATATTTGGGCCGCTAGACGAACTCAATGCCGTGGGTGTATTCAATTACTTAGACCATATGAAGTCCGGAGGCAAGTCCACTATAATAGTTATCACACATGACAAGAACATCAAGAATCAGCTGAACTTTGACAGCAAATGGACAGTCGAGAAGAAGAACCACACAAGTCAGTTAATCACTGACGCGTAGTCCCTATATATCTAGTCTCAGGAGGCCGTACCACAATGGAAACCACTACTAATTCAGTACTTCCCAATGCAACCAGCTTCAGCGTCACCATTAACGTTCCAAAGGACGAGCTTGTAAAGCAGTTTGAGCAGTTCTGGAGCCAGGTCAAGGACCGTCTTAGTCCAGATATCGTAACTAAGGCTAAGAAGGGTGGATACCGCTCCCTCAAGCGCGAGCGCGTGGAGCGTGCAGCAGGTGGCAAGTCTGAGTTCTATCGTCCTATCCTTATTGACTACGTGTCCAGCTACTTGGATAAGCAGGAGAAGCAGGCCATCTCCTACAATGATATCGTGCTAAGCGAAGATAGCAGCACCGGCACGATTAAGGCCAATGTATACCTTGAGCCCACTATCGCCTGGAAGCAAAAGCCAGGCGTTGATTCTCAGATTGTGGTGCGACTCGACAAGCTACCTGAGAACTTCGTGCAGAAGCTTGTTACGGACGACCTTGAGCGTTCGCGCCAGGCTGCTGCTACACTCGTAGAGGAGTCCGCAGATACAGCCGCACAAATGGGCAGCATTATTACCCTTGACTGTACAACCAAGGTAGACAATGAAGTGTGGGAAGCTGGCACGTTCAAGAACAACCGTTGGGCCGTTGACCCATCTGTATTCCGGGTCCAGGGAATCGCAGAGCAGCTAGTCGGCCTTAAGGCTGGCGACACTAAGGCGTTTACTGTAACCTATCCTGCAGATGTACAGGTTGTTGGCGGCAAGCAGGCAGAAGTAACTGTGTCAGTACTAAAGGTCTTTAAGCGTGTTGTTCCAGATCTAAACGACCAGTTTGCGATTTCAAATGGCCTTGAGTCGCTTGAGAAGTGGTCGTCAACGTTAACTGCTAAATATGCCGCAATGGTTGAGGAGGAGCGTAATGAGGCGATTATGGCGCGTATTACCTCACAGATTGTAAACACAGACGTGGTTGACGTTGAGCCAATTCCGGTGGTGTGGATCGTCCAAAAGGCTCGTCAGGTGTACGCATGGCAGCGCGAGAACTTCAAGACCGAGGAGGAGCTAATCACGGCGTTTTCGAAGGCAAAGCTTAAGGACGGCACTCCCGTTACGGACCGTAATTCATTACTTTGGTTCTTTGGGGAAAGCGCGGCAAACGAGCTAGTTTCAGACCTTGTGCTACGTAGCTGGGGCAAGCTGAAGGGCGTAGAGGGCGACTCCCGCTTGTCACAGCTCGAGTCCTACACCGACACTGTGCGCGACTACCTACTCAAGTCTGTAGTGGTAGAGGAAGTGGAGCCAAAGAAGGAGTAGCCATGCCATTATACGACTACAAGTGCACGAGCGAGAAATGCGACGAAAAGTTCGAGGAAAGAATGTCGATGGACGAACTGGACGCGGGGAAAAAGGTTCAGTGTCCAAAGTGCGGCGAGGAGGCAAAAAGGCAGGTGACCGCAACAAGGACAACGTCGACAAGCTGGAAACACTGGAGACTATAGGCGTAGAAGAAGCTGTAAAACTGGTAAAGTCTCACTTAGACCTAATCCAGCTGGCACGTAGATACGACCTGCTCCGCGATGAGCTAATGTCCAAGAGGAATTCGAAGCTTACGTCGAAGTTCCTAGACACGGAAGTGGAGCTCCTAATCGCGGCGGTTGAATACAGCAGACTCTACAACTAAATAACCTCAAACGGATTGGGCCGGGAGATGGGAAACCACCCCGGCCCAAAACGTATATACAAATCGGCCCCACACCGTACTGCGTGTGGGGCCTTGCACTTGCTTGGGATTTTATATAGTCAGTGTGTACTTATACGGACTGATTATCTTCTCATAGGAGGCATCCTCGTCCGCATCATCTAATCTGACTTTGCGGACGTCGCCCACCGCATAGTCGCGTGTTGCTTCCCACATGACCTGCATAGGGATGGTGCTAAAGAATCCAATGCTCTCTGCGTATCCGTCTGTGCCCGAACCTGTGCCATTCACGATAAGTTCGGTGCCAGTCTCATTAAGAGTCATGTTCATAGCGACGTGTACATGACCGAGCAAGATAGCAGAATACTTCTTGCCGTCAGCTACAGAAGCGTTTAAGCGAAGCACCTTGTCTGTAATGCTCTTTACGTTAACCTGATGTCCGACGTTGCCCGTGGTGATATGGCCATCTCCGTGCGTGAGACCATACTTATGACCAAGCACGTCAAAAGTTGTGATGGCAGTCTTGGGGATTACGATATTTACATCGTCCGCCTCTCGGAATGCCATCTGGAGCGCATGGTGGACCATAGTTGCGAAGCTATCAAACTTTTGCGCAGTAGCGCGACCAGCACCCTTATGAACAAGTCGCATATGATTATCTGGAGTACAATATACATTGATTTTAGCATATGATTGCCTCCAATAGTCGATCATCTGGGTAAGGTACGACACAATGCCGATTACCTGGTATGTAATAAGGTCCGTACCAGCATCGGTCTGCCAATGGATAACACCCTGGCCCAAGTCGCCACCAAGGCAAACATTCAGTTCTACGCACTCATCGCGGTGGTCCTGCTTGTAGGTAGCTACTTGGTACGCAAGCTTACCCAGACGACGGGCGGCGATGTTCCAATCGTACCCATTGTTCATAAGTTCATTTGGGTCGATTCGAAGGCCAAGGTGGATGTCCGATATTAGCACACAATTGGCGCGTGCCTTATCGGATGGCTTTCTTTTGGCCGTCTTTTTGTTCGGAGACACTGATATGGGCGCGGACTCGTCGAAAGCGCGCTTGAAGCTCTCATATACCTGCTCGCGCAGAAACTCCCAATCCCCAATCTTACGCTCAAGCTTGCGTACATAAGACAAATTACGCTTCAGACGCGCATTGGTGTAGGTGTCGCGTTGCACGTCTCCTAGGAACTCAGACCTGACAATGGCCTGAAATCCGCCTAGACGCTTTAGTCTGCGCCCATCGAACTTACCGCCAGCACGAGAATACTTATCCACAGTAATCTCGTCCGGGGTAAGCCCAGTCTCCTCCATTATTCGTTCTATGTCGTCTACTACGTCCTGTAAGTTTATACTTGGTTCGCTATGCATTAGGTGTGTCCTATCGACTAATCTTGGACTGGGCCAACAACCATCACAGACACGATCAGCGCAAATCCATTCGTGGCCTTGCCACTCCCACCGTCTGTCAGTATTCTCTCCAGGGCCTCATGTCCGCCTTCGTTTGCAGCTATTTGTATTCTTGTATAAGACCCATCATCGGTTTCGTCTACACGATACTGCCAAGCATGCCACAGTCCATCACCACCAAACGCCATCCAATTATTTGGCTGGTTCTTCTCCTTGTATACATAACAAGACACAAACACAGGCTGGAATGGATTTACTAGCTTTTTAGTCCACCATAGACGAATGTTGGCATTTCCAGCGTTTTCGTTCGCTATCTCAAAATGAGAAAAATTCCTTGCACACTTTACACCAAGTGTGTTGAATAGCACATTATTCAAATTGTTTGGGTCTGAAACCCATCCATATTCAAACACCACCCAATTGTTGACTATGTTGGCGGACGAAATCGAGTTGCCAGCGGATAGCCATGGATATACGTTTAAATCAAGTGGGTCTGGCTTTTGCTTACTCGGGTCACTAGCGCTTGGGGAGAAGTTCGGATACGTCGTAAGCGCACCCTTAGAGTCGTCCAGCTTGATCACTTGACCATACTGAGAGTGTGCCTTAATAGCATAAGCTCCATTCGCATGGCCACCATCAGTGGAGAAATATCCACCAGAACCAGCCGTTCCGCCGCCAATTCCGCGCACACCATCAGAGCCTGAGCCTAGAGAACCAGTCCCGCCTATGCCGATTATTCCGCCGCCGCTAAGACCACCGTTACCACCTGTGGCCCTTACACCCCATGTTGCTGCGACTGTAGACCCGCGTGCATACACTCCATCTGCGTTTGGCGACGTACCGCCATACCCATGCACACCAGCACCTGCAGTTCCACCGGCCAGACCAAACACGCCCTCACCACCAGCGGAACCGACTCCCATTACACCAATCGACGCAGGCCCAATGCCACCAAGACCAGACAATAACTGCTCGTCACCAATGCCACCAATACCAACTACACCGAACGCTGTACTTGCACCGCCAACTCCATATACACCAGCGCCCTTACCGTAAGTAAGCGGATCGCTTGCTGTATGTGCGGCCTCACCACCTTGTGCATATACACCAGCACCGGTACCAGACGCAGCAAAAACGCCTGGGCCAGAATCGAACGCAACTGCAGTAACAGCGGCCTTGTCGCCGGAGCCCTCAGCACGTATGCCACCCTGATTATAAGGGATTGCAGGCACGCCACCAGAAGACACTGCATGCAGTGTCTTCACTTCTGTAACATAACTGGTAAAGCTAGTCGATGCAGGCTCTACCAGTAATGCGGGACTTGTGCCTGCGCCCACCACGGTTAGCGCACTCCCTGACAATCCTGCGTTGGTGCCCTTGATTATTGCCCTATTGTACTTATCTAATCCAACCTGGCCAAATTGCACATCATTACCAATGCGCCTGTACGAGTACTCCCTGAGGTCGATGGTGCTAGACACCGCACTGCCAGCGGTCCTAACCAAGTAAAGACCAATCTCAGGATCGCCAGTAAACGACAAGTTATACAATGCAGACTTGAAGCTTGACGCGTCTGGTGCTCCAGTTTGCGATATGACTCCGCTCTTGGTCACATATATGTATGTATATCCATCAGTCTGCTGTATTGTTAGCGTAGCAGTTGATACGGTCTTGCGAAGGCCATTAATGTACGCGACGCCACCAGCAACTGTAAAGTTCAAGCCGCTCTGGCTCTTGACTGAGAACCAATAATCGTCCTTTACAATTGAATACTCATCCGTAAGCACTGGTGTAATGTCAGCCGCGCCTTCTGACTTCCATGCAGAGGATATCTTCTTGCGCACTGGCAGGGCCAAGAAGCTGTCGCCTGGAAAGTTATCCGACATGAATCCACGTAGGGACTCATATCCGGCATTCGTATTGATATTCTCTGGCATGAGCGTACCATATGTACGCCTATCAAATGTTCTGTTTGGTGCGGTTAGGTTACTTCCACCAAATCCATATCCAGCGTTTCCGTAATTGCCACCTAAAAAGTGGACGTAGGACACCTGTAGGCACTGTGATACGTCAGGCTCCGCAAAGAATTCTACGCTTATAGACTTAGTAGAGGTTGGCGGTGATAGATGCTTAACGAAGACATCCACATAACGAATGCCGTCTTTGCTGTAAAGCCTTACTATTTGTTCCTTACCAGATGTATCATTCGCAAATACAGTAGCGCCAGGGCCGTCATCAAACGTTACGACACCAGATGTATTCAGACTTATGACGTATGTTCCGCTGGTGATGTTATCACTTGCGTTAATTAAGAATAGTCTGTCTATTAAATCATTGCCAGACAGCTTGGCGCGCACCTGCTTAAATAGATATCCATCCTGAGATACATATACGCCAAACAAGTATGGGACATTGTCGGTCCCAGCGTCATCAAAATTAACTATATTTGTTGCATCGGACGCTAATCTCTCAATCCTACGCCCGTTGATGTATACAGAGTCACCCTCTGTAAAATCTTGAACAAGTAATGTGTCAGCAAGTGTCGAGTTCAGCTGGACCTCACACGACAATAGCATGCTGCTTGAGCCAGCGCCTATGCCGTTTGAATGCATTATGTCTTGGTGCTGCTCAAGAGAGCCAGCAACACCAGGCGCAAGGTCATCCATCGTCATACCGTGCGGGTTGTTTGAGGTTGGCTGACCACCGCCCACAAGTGAACGATGGTGGGCATCAACAGCGGTAAATCGACTTACTTCTTGGGAGTATAGGTTAGAAACTGTTAAACTATCTTGCTGTGCGTCTATTGGCAGCCTTGTATATGCCACATCAATAAGTATGGTATACGCACTCGTGCTTGACTGTAGTGTTACAGAGTCACTGTTCGTGATAGTTACTGGCTGTCCAGCAGATGTGTCGCCTGGGGCCTGCCACGAAATAGCCTTAGCTGCAGTAAAGTAAAGAGTGCCGGTTCCAGTTGGCGTATTGCCACTTACACTAATTACAGTTATACCTGTGATATTAGAAGGCTGTGGCGATACATACTTTGCTTCACCAAATACTGTTGGCGCTGTAATTTGTGGTGTGCTACCAGACCCCATGCCAGTTACAATGCCGACTAGTAGTGCACGATCCTTGGCATTTACAGCCATATTCGCAGAGGTCTCTAGCCAGGCTGCGTAGTCTGCGGATTTCACGACTCTCAACATTGAAGCACCAACTGCTCTGGTAGGCTTAACCGTGCCGTCAGACTCGTGTGCCTCCAAGTCCTCTAGGCTCTCAGTATACACTAAGTATACATAAGTCTTCTCGTTGTTCGTCTGGTCAACTATGAAGTTAGCGTTTGTGGCATACTCTACATACTCGCCAGATGGAGTATATCCACCACCGGCAGTCATGTTGATACTGTTGTTGGTAGTGTCAACTGATAGAACCAAGCCACTTACAACGCCATACTTTGCGGAGTGACCTGTGCGCAGTTTAATTGACTTTATACGCTCAGTCGTATCGTACTCAAGGTGCTCCTGGTGAACTTCACAGCCCTCAGGCCATAGCGAACGGTTAGCCATTTTATTACTCTCCTAACGAACCATGCATAGTCCGTACAGGGTAAACGGTTAATAATTACTTATACTATTATACTAGTATTAGGACGGTCTTAGAACAGGTACAGTAACACCTGCGCCGTACATGTTCAATCCCTTTAGCAGTACAGAATATACGCGCGCATCAGTTGTGTCTTCTATATTGTATATAGTTACGCGCATCTGGTGATATCGCTTAGTATTGTCGACAACCTCATTAATTGACACCTCACGCCAGACCTGAGTATCAACATCTTCTGTGTCCGAAGATCTAATTTCAAGCTTAAAATTGGCCTTTGTGTCCGAAACAGATATCCTCGATACATAATCAATCGAATATAGATACTGTCTGTTAATTTCTCCTAGGGAAACATTTACAGTATCAATTGAAGTGTATGACCATGATGACACAGGCACTGTACGTGACTCCGTATCACCGTCCTCAGTTATGGTCGCAACGAATTTGTTGCCGTTGCTCGGCACTGGTAGCTTCGCATTCCCATTCGTGTCAAATATTAGTTGGGATTGCATGCGCGAGTCCCTTGGCATAATATCTGGTCTAAGCCATACATGCGCATCAGCAAACCATATATAGTCAGAAAATTCTGCGCCCAAGTCAAGTATGTCTGTAGTAAACCTAGTTAAACGCTGCGCCTCCAGCGTATATACCGAACCATCAATAGGGGCATACGTCTTACGTATTGTGCGACTATCTACAAACGACCATTCGTCTGATGTCATCGGCACACCGTCCTCGTACAATATGGATTTGCTGGCATCCATATCGTAGCTGTAAGACAGATCAGCAGTTGCACTAGCCGTCAGACCGGACCAAAGCACATTCTCAGTTGAAGAACTTACAACCAACGGCTCCATGTATGAGAACCTGGCCGGTATAAGTGACGAATCGTTCAGTGCAAGGTTCTCGCTCTCACCAAGCTGGAAGTGAGTGTAGTTATACGCCCCAACAACGTTCTTTGATAGATTTTCTGGGTCTGCTGGTACGTTTGTATTTGGCACATACTCCGTAACATCGTATATCTCGGCCCACGTGTTAGCTGGCACAATAGAAGCCACATGACCAGTGTTCGTGCCGTTATATTCATTTATTCCAAGATGCGACTTTTCTTGATTTGTAAGCTCCTCAGGAGACCATATGAATATGTTTTGGCCGTTCTTTATCCTGGAGTCGCTCCTAGGTATTGTTCCACTACCCAAATGCAGCCCAAACACGTTTTGTATGGCTAAATTTATTCTATCGAGTCTAAACTTCTCAGAAGTCGCCCCGGTAGTTATCACCTTCACTAGCACACCAGTTGCGGAAGCCGGTATGAAAAACGTACAGTCATACCTTTTACCAGCGAACTGATGCGACACAGCAATACCACTAGATACCGGCACTAATGAACTGTAAGTCGCGCCACCGTCAAAAGACACTTGCATGCTAGACACTTCAACTGAACTATCTATTGACGCTCCAAAGACAGATGCCTTCGCAATGAAGTTTTTATACTTCAATATGCTGTCAGATATCGGCACAACAATCTCCATGCCGCCAGAGATTAGATAAGCGTCCGTGTCGAATGGCCTATACTTTGGCTGGCTTGCGGACGATATCGTTCCATCTGAATGCTTCCTCAAAGTCCAACCTAATGGCACTCCTGAACCGGACACTTTAAATGTTTCACTACGCGACACACCAAGCGCAGAAGAATCTTCTACTTGCAATCTTAGATACTTGTCACCGCCAGCGGCACGCATTACGAATTGTGTATTAGCTGACACGCCAAATAGCATATTCATAGTTTGGCTACCATAATACACTGCATCTCCACTTATATTCTTTATGCACAGATACGTGCCTAACGCACTTGGCTCACCACTTGATGTGCCAGCATATGCACACGAACCGTAAGATGGGCCGTAGCTCGTAGAAGCGGACAACGCTGCGTTTATGTCAGACGACACGTCCAATGCCGTTCGCCCATTACCGGCAGTCAAAGGAATTAACACAGGCCCATTGCCAAAATCTACTTCAATTGAGCTGCTAGCCTGTACGTCGAACGGACCCTGACCTATTAGTGGCCTTGAGTACATGCCGTCATGCAAAGTTACACTTATATATTGACCAGGTGTAACACTTACCCAATCACCATATACATATGTACTTGCATTAAATAGTCTAAACTTGCTTGTGGCACTATCATACTCAATGACATGCGAATCACTGCAACCAAGATTTGTGTCTACTATGGACACTCCGTTTTGTAACGAATTAGAACTGTCCTGGTATACGTATAGATTACGTTCTTCTATAAAATCTTTGCCTAGCTTCCACGACCTAGCGAAACTAAAGTCGAGTACAAGCGGGGACACATGCGTGTAAGCACGCACAACGCGATTAATGCCTTCGTACGTGCCACCGTAGTGCCTGTAAGCACTTCTTAGCCCGCGCACCAAACCACGATACACAGACAGCCCGTAATTATCGATGTGCGGGGTGCGGACCATTTTGCCGAACACGTTCTCAGCAAAATCAAGGTCGGCGGTCTCTAATATTGAACCTTCTCTTACGATACGTACATCACTGTCTATGCCAGGCTGATCAAGCGTGCCATCAGACACATAGCTACCTTCCATTGCCTGTGCAACGGAAGCCATTAGGGTAGCACTGTTCCTGGTGGTAATGTATCCTACAACCTTATTGGTGCTGAACTCCTCGTATAGGATTATTTCATTCTCGCCTAAGTCTAACGCGATAACGTTATAAGGTGGCGCACCAAACCTAACGTCGCCATTTGCATCAGACACCACGGTGCCATTGTCCCTGCCATTTACTGTAACTCTATACTCAGTAGCCGCCTTGCCCACCCTAAAGAAGAAACTATAGGGATTATTTGGACCACGGTATGGTATGATTTGGCCATTAGAAGAGTAAAAGTCACCCTTCGGCACAACGTCTAACATGTCCCTATAACGATTAATGGCCATTATATCCTCAGACCCTTCAATTCAGAACTCACATCTCTGAGCGCTTTATCATTCTCTATTCTTACAGACGCGTCATTATTGGACACTGTAAGCCTTGGTGGTTCTATATACTCAAACCCATCGGGCATAGACCTAGACGCATCAAACGAGAACATCTGCATTGAGACGCTTTTCGGTATCTGATACCTAGGCGAATGCACCCTAACAACACCACCAGTATATTCGACACACGCATCGCCAATCTTGTCATCGAATAGAACAACCACTCTTGGATCCCAACTTGTGAGTGTCGTTGTGAACCCTACGTTAGAAGTATACGAACTTATAACGAAATTAGATGGCGCATCAACCCACCCATTAAACTCTGCTATATGCAGTCCGCCCATAAGCATTTCCACATGCCCTTTGTTTCTCCTTATCTGTAGCATGCCAGGACTTAGCGCTGGGCGCACTATCTCCATAACTTTCGTTCCATTAACGTATACCACAGCTTTAGACTTTGGACCTGTGCTATCGTTTACGTGAGCTATAGAACAGTAAGTAGACGATGAAACTTTTGCACGAAGCTCACAGATGGTAGACAAACCCACGAAATTTCTACTTGGCCTGAGTGTTGTGTTATAGTTTACATGTACGTCAAATACGTTTGAGTCATAATTACTTTCTATTGATGGCAATACACCCTGCATTGTTGGTAGTGTGACTCCACTAGTAGAAGCACCAGTGTCGCTTCCTAACCAACTGCTAGTCAAACCGCTCTTGAAGTCGACAAAGTACTTCTTATTTGACACACCGGAGCCAAATATCGTAACTACAGTTCCACCATCAAGAGGCCCAGACAGTCCAATTACTTTGAGTGTATTAGGTATAACGTACGTAATATACGTCCATTCAGCACAAGTAATCAAGCCAGTATCATCCTTTACGTGTGCGTCCACATGAACGGATTTGCGCCCACGGCCTGTGAAATTAGGATTCAGATGTACATGATACCCAAAGTCTGTCTTCGCTACGGAGCCAGTCCAGCCCAGGTAAAACGTATCGCCAGACAATACAAGCTCACCATTCACTGTCACCGTGATTGACGCACGGTAAATGTTGTCGCCGTAGTCGAACACATCAAACGTGATTGGCGTTGTATGGTCTTGCTGCTCAGAGCCATCGACAGGTGTTATGTTCTGGATAATGGGCGCAGTGAAGTCATTGGACGAAGCGCCACCCACTGGCCCGCGTCCAACACCCATTGACCCTACTGCCTGTGGCTTATGATATTGCATTAGTAGTATTCAGCGTCTGCAGTCCAATGACCAAACGAATATCCAGTGCCAGAGCCAATAGCAGACACAGACGCGACCATAAATCCACTATCTGTTATTGAAGTCGCGAATGATGCCTTATGTGCAGCGCCACCACTTGTTGGGTACACATATGTTCCATCTGAGTCTGCACCCGCGCCAACCTGCCAGTATCCGGATTGCAAAATTGAAGGCTGCACACCAGCGGCGTTCGTATCTGTGAATCCATACAATGTAACACTGCTAGGTGCGCTACGCTTCCTAACTTTAAACTTTGGATGCGGCGTAAATCTCCATGGCGTATTTGCCACCAGTGTTCCAGATGAATTGTTATATCCGATTTCCATCCCAGCAAAAGTTACAGTACCTGGGGCTTCGTCTATCTCCCAAGACTTTTCGTAGTACCTCTGGCATGCAACAAGCTCGTTCGCAAGCGTACCAGACGAGTACAGAAATGGGATATCGACACTACCATAACTGCCGGTCGTGCCTGCGTCAAGTAGCATGAAATTAGTTAAGTAGAAGAACTCTGAAGCGTTTGCGGTGTCACCATGTTCAAATGACACGACGACTGCAGCTGCAGTCGTGTCTGCGGGCAGTACGTCTTGACTTACATAGTCAAACCTTACCCACGTGTCCGCTGTAACGCCACTTGACGCTGGCTTGATCGATCTATTGAGTATAAAATTGGTATTAGTTGCAGGTGACGAGTAGTACGCTTTAAATGCTCTGTTCCTATTCGCGGGCGAATTCGTGTGCACAATTCTGACCAATATGTTATCGGTCAGTGTTGACGCCTTCGAGACTGATGATATGAAGGATGATGACATCTTATAGTAGAACGACAGTCTTAGCTTCCTGCCACGCAACTGATTTAATAATTCCTGCTCTACGTTATGGCCTATGCTTCTAATCTGTGCTGCATTCTGTAGGCCGTTGTTAAGTCTATAGTATCTTAAACAGCCCGTCTGTGAGTCGTCAGTTAGACCATACCACTTATCGATTGTAAATGTTGCGCTGGCATCAGTGTTGACATATGCACACCATCTATCCGCTGTATATCTAGGCTGAGACGTGCTGCTCATCGTGATTGTATGGTACGTGCCCCTCTGCCAATAGTCGAAGGCACCATTGATTACGTAATTACGCATCGCCCCATAGTTGATTTGCGATATTGAAGGGAAGTCTATGGCCACGCTCTGCGCTGAAGTTATCCTTCCCTTTGAATCTATCTGTATCTGTGGGACATAGCCGCCGTCACCGTACGTGCCTGGCGATACTGTTGTGTCTGCCAATGATAGTACAACAGCACCGGTCGTAGCACTGGACGGATTTATCTGATTAGCAGTGCCAGACACAGACGTTACAGGTGCTGTGAATGATGCATTAATCTTAATTTGGTTCGGAGTAGTCGTATCTACAGTAGTATTTGTGCCAGGCGCGAACGTCCTAAGCTCGTAAGTGCCGTCAGACTTACCGAGCAGTACCTGCGTTGCAGTCGGGGCTGTTGAAGTTCCAGTGCCACCTCGTGCAATCGGTAGTATTCCAGTTACATAATTAGTGCCGCCGCCAAGATTTATAGCACCATACGTGAGCGCACTTGCCCCGTTCACTTGTAGCACGTGGCCAGTTGTTAAGGAACCAGCAGCTGGTACTGTTGCGCCGTTAATCTTGCCGACAGTGAACGCACCGGCTGCAGTAAGACCAGTTACGTCGCCACTCGACGTTACAGTCTTCCATGCTGGAGCCGTTGCAGCACCCTGACCAATTAATAGCTGGCCAACAGTTCCAGTAGGTAGTCCAGCTAGTGTGCCAGCTGCACTCGCGTATACTATGTCACCAATTGCATAGCTAGTTAAACCAGTACCTCCGTTGCCCACGGCCAGTGTGCCGGTAACGTATGAACTATTGTTTAACGGTAATGACCCCCAGCTTGGTGCACTTGCCCCAGACAATAACACCTTGCTTGCCGTTAGCGGTAGCGGGGTGAGAGCCGTTGGGTTTACAGACCCAGCGTACAACATCGTGCCCTGTGCGTACGTGCTTAAACCAGTACCACCATTGTCTGCTTGAAGGACACCGGCTAGTGTAAACGTGCCGCTAGACCCATTTACAGTGGCGTTAGAAGCATTGCCGTTAATAGTTAAACCAGTGTTTGATACGTCAAACGTTATACTTTGTAATGTACCGGTACCATACGTTATTGATTGACCAGTAAGGTTTGTTACCCTACCGTAAGAATCTACTGTGATAATAGGTATCGTGGTTGAACCACCTGTAGCACTAAACCCAGAGTGTATCGTATTGAGCGATATTGTGCGGTTTGTGGTTAAGTCTCCGCCACCAGACAACGCACCACCGGCAGATACAGTTATGGTCTTGTTTGCTTTCGCCGCCAAATCAGCCACTAGTCCAGAGACCTGTGATTGTGCGATTGAAATGTCAGTCTCGACTACGCCGGATACACGCCCCTTGGCATCCGTTGTTAATCTTGGTACTTTAGACGCAGTGCCATACGTATCAGCACTGCCAACATTCGGCATACTTATCTGCAGGTCTGTAGTTAAAGCCCCACCACCAGTAAGGCCATCTGTGCCTTCTACTTTGCGTGTAGCTGGCACGTGACCAGATAAGTCATTTATGGTCGCGAATACGTTAGAAGAGCTTGGTGAGTTTGCACCATTTACTGCATTGTGCTGATTCAGATTTAGGTGGTAGTGCGCACTAACAGCGCCACCGAGCAATCCCTGGAGCTGCTCGTGGTTAATCGTGCTGAGCAGTGTGTGGTCGGTTGGTGCGAACCACACACGTGCGACACCACTCGACACATAAATACAGTAGCCTAATGCCCTGTGCAGATACGACAAGGACGAGTTTACAACTGAGCCATTGGTGGATGCGTATAACTTGTCGCCAGCAGACACACCTGTGAGCGGCACGGAAGCAGACATGCCATGCGCAAGAACCGTAACCACACCTGGGGCAAGAGCGCCAGATTCAAACAGGAACATAGCCTGCTTGTCGTCAGCCGCAGTGGCAAGACGCACCGATGGCACCACATCGCCGTTTGCCATGGTGTACATCGTGCCATCTGCAGCAAGGAACACGGGTCCGGTGGTTGCAGAGTCCGAATACTTTACAGTGCGGCGGTCCGATGGGATGCCTAGTGCTTTATCCACTTTCAAGTATGACTCACGCCATGCCTTTGCCCACCCCTCTACCGGATGGCCTTCTGAAGTCTCGTCCTTCGCGTGCGGCAGTAAATTCTTGTGTAGCGTCTTCACGCGACCCACAGACGTGCCCTGCTCCTCAGTCGCCAAGTCTTTATTTACTATCAGGCGAACTAGATACGCACCTTCAACGTCTGGAGTAAAGTAAGCAGTAGCAGACGACGCGCCTGTTAGTGTGGTCGTTGACCCTGTTGGCTTAGATACAATGGTCCAGGCCCAAGTAACTACTCCTGTGTCGTCCTGGTTAGTTAAAGTTACTTGTGAACCTATTGACAAGCCCTCATTTGGAGTGAGGACGCCATTCATCAAAATGTATGCTGTACAGGACATATATCACACCTTACAATAGGTCTTGTAACGTCAAATCTATATCCGCAATCCGCATGTATTCGAACGGACTTGCGGTGACGTCAGACACACCAGTTGAGCCTAGTCTTGACAAATTATTGATGACGAAGTTATCCACACCAGTATACCTTCTAACAACTGCCTGGATATCAGACGCCTCCACTGGTTCGCCAAGTTTTAAAGAATTTACATACGACAGTATTGCAGACCTGACTGAATTCTTAGTCGATATGACATTAAATCCACTTCGTACTTTAATAGAAGCGGACATTGACAAGTCTACCTGCATTGCCTCCTTAAATAAGAGGCTTCTACCTGGCACGTCCCTGTCTGGTTTTGAGAATTCTGCTAGCATACTGGCTGGGAGTGAATTGTACTTGTACTCTACAGTTAGAACTGTCCCTAGCGCAGGCAGCGTTGCAGCAGACGGTATAAAATACACACCATCGCTTGCTTTGTTGGATCCAGCGTACGAGCCAGCATCCTTCTCTAATTTATAACTTGCACCGACTGAAGGATATTGTACATACTCGCTAACGGAATCCATTACACTATCTATGGATATTACAGGCTGCTTTGATAACTTAAGTGTTTGCGAAGGTCCGGTATATGTTACATAATCTGTGGCCGTAGCTTGGGTTTCACCTATCAAATACACGTCCACTGCGCCACCGTCATTAGCAGACCTTAAATTGTATACGCTATTGCCATATACGATGTTCATGTCCTGGACGTTGTTAAACTGTGACCTGATAATTTTCTCTATACCACCGATGACTGAGGGGGACGACCCAACTATTGATGTTAAATACCTACGTATAAGCTCTGCATTAGTCTCTAAATTCGTACCCCCAGATGCTGGCATCTCGTTGAACACTGCACTAAAGATTGGCATTGGCCGCAAGGCTCTAACTACCCTATATGGCCCAACGTTACCAATTGTTCCGCTGACAGAAGCAGTAGCCGGTACTTTTAACTGAACGTACTGCGCACCATTAACTGTGACCAGGTGAGAGTATACATCACTTACGTATAATGTAGTGTCTGAATCAACCGTGAATGTAACGGATATGCCAGTGGTTTCATCTTCCGTCGTCGCAACTGCAAACCCCGCCCTGATGGTGACGTCAGACTGCGGTATTTGTGACGTCTGAAATGTTAGCTCTACCTTCGCGCGTCCACCCTTGTTGCGCACCATCGACTCGTTGTATACAAACGCGTCAAGGTCAGCGGCTGTAAAACTAGCGCCATTCGCAAGCGTTAACAACTGTTGAACCTGATATATTGAGTTGGACTGAACTTCTAGAGCAGATGCAGTCGGCTCTATATATATATCCCTAATTGGGCCAACAGCAGTGTCATATGAAGAGTTACGTTGTTTAATGGCATTACTAAGTATGCTGGCGAACTCTACAGCTGATTTACGTGTGATTGCCATTATGCACCAAACCCTATCTTAGGCAATGGTATTGAATTTCCACTTGCTGTGATTATGTTTACTGTGAAAAAGTACCTGGTTTCATCGGTTGGATCCTGATATACTTTTAAACTATCCATCCCAACAACACGTTCATCGTCTGACAATGGAGTGGCCGGATCTGACTTTTGTAGCTTAATATACCTGTTAATACCATCTCTAATGCTTCTTGTCGCAAGCCCAATTACCATATCCTGAAATTCAGGTATCGCACCAACTAACTCATTTAGACCAGCACCAAACCCATACCTGGTTACATCAACCGAAAAAAATTCGACCATGTCTTGCACTAATTTGTCTGCACCTGACAAAAGTACTGGTCTACCATTGTGACCAAACACTGAGATGTCACCATTCTTGATTTTTAAAGTGGTAGCCATAATGCAATAATCAGATTGTAATGTACATTAGTAAATTATGCAATAGACAGCACATACTCCACGTCACGTATAAAACTTTTTAGAAACTGCTTTATGTACTCTATCTTCTCTATGACAAAGTATATCTCGGCAGCAAGCGATAACTTCTGGTCGATTTCAAACAGCAATCCCTTCGCTACCTTAATAGGCATCTGCAGCGTTTCGTCCACATACGTGAATAAGAACGCCACATCAGGACACGAAGCGGAGGCAGACCTTAACTGATCAACGTATGGTATTAGTGAGAGACTGTTCTGTGCAACATCTATACCCTTAACTAACGCAATGCGCTTAAGTTCTGATTCATAATTTGCGATCTCTATGGCTTTTGCTTGGATCTCATAGACGACCTTTTGAGAGTCAAGCGCTACTATCAAGGAATTCATCAGACCCTTAAGTGATATCAACGCCTGCTTCACTATCTGTATATTCTGCCCAGCTGCCATTATTAATACTTTTAATATCTCACGTGCACATCTTACGTCTTCAACCTGCATCGCATTGCGGTACTTTTTAGGAATGTCTACATGCTTTTTGGCAGCACCGTACAGACTTGATATGTCATTTCCTAGTCTAGTATTCTCTGCCTTAGATACAAGCGATTCTATGCCACGCGAAGAATATTTAAGTACATACTCCTCAGTAACTGTGTTAGTAAGTTTTTCTACGTCCTTTTTGTAATTTGCACTAGCTGCTGCAGCTTCATTCTTAGGTATTATCGACATAACATTACCCATTCTTTACTATTGTAGAAAGGTACGTGGAGCTATACGACTTGAAGCCTGTTGCAGCAATAGTAGCGGAAGCTACAGTCGGACTAACAGCGGCTTGGACAGCGATAGACGGCGCAAGTCCAGCTAAAAATACAGCCAACGTACCATTGGTCACCGGCGTTGCAGCCGCAGCTGAACCACTCGTAATTGCTGCAGACGAAGCTGCGAGTCCGGTTGATAAGGCCACAAGCTGAGAACTTAGAAAATCTATCTGTCTAGCTAGTTCTGTAACTAACGTGTCCTCGGCAGCTCTGTATGGAGTGGACAATATGGTTGGATATGTGGGCAACCCAGATCCAGGACCAGAAAGCGTTATATTTGGACTAGTCACAGTGAAGTCTACAGATCCATTCAGCTTAACTGACGGATACGTAACTTCAGCGACCGACCCAACAGATTCAGATTCAACACGCCAGTTACCCAACTCATCAACACTTGTTCTGTGCGTTTGCATGCCAGTTGAATTATGTGCTCTGTAAGAATACTTGACCGGAGAGCCATAGAAACTTACGTCCATGATGCCCTCTGCAGTCGCAACATTGCCAACTTCTAAGCTAGCACAGTCAACTGCAACGCCGGGTGCAGTAGCATTTTTAAGTACTACTCTAAACTCTCTATTAACACCAAGAGAGTCAGACTGTAACTTGCTCTCTATCATATCAGGGCCCATACGTCTGACCTGCCCAAACCTAAACTCGCTCTTATCGGCAGAATGCACAAGCACTTGTGATGCAGACATTATGGACATGTCAACTTTATTTAGGGATACCGTGGTGCCACCACCACCGGCCAGATACAGCTTCCCATCCTTAAATCCTCTTATGTATGCACCACCGGACGACATGAAGTCGTATTCGCCCTGATTCAGCGTTTCAAATTGTGCATACTTATATAGAGGTACTGATGCGCTACCATCTTCCGTTTCTATTCTTGCTCTCGGATCGGCGCGTGCCTTCTTATGAAGCTCGTATACACCAGGCCATCCGTATCCAGGCACAGCAGAGTTTTGGCCGGATTTAGCATTTCCTGGATCGTAGCCTATTATGTGTTGAGAATTGTCCGGTCCGTATACTATTTTAGCCACATCGCCCTTCTGTGGCATGTATCTGCCCCATGCAGCGGTCTCGCCAGACATTGAGAACCACAGTGGCGGTACGGTAGCATACATCAATCCGCCACCAACACCAATAAGTGGGCCAGCGACAGTACCGTTATTATCATCAACTACGTCTATGCTTCCATATAGTAGCCTATCACGGATACTATCGTTACCAATTATCTTTAATGGATTCTTTTCGCCTAAGTTAAACGATCTCCCAGATAACTTTATACCTACAGATACGCCACCACCTGACTCATACTCTACGTCGTCATCAGCATTGTCGTCATCAAAGTCATCGTATCCACTCATTTTCTATCCTTTTATGTAATCAGTGAATTCAATTGGCTGATTATTACGCTTTACATGCAGGACTAAATGTCCTACGCCATCTGATTGTCTGACTCCTGTCGCACCGAGTGGATCACCTTGACTTACTGCACTACCGACGCTCAAGTCAGAACTCACATTGGCTAGATCATAATAAGTAAATATCCACACATTTCCGCTGCTCGACTTGTATCCTATTCCTATTGCGTACAAACCACTTTCTAGTTTTTCTATTGCGAGCACCTGCGCACGTGGTGGGCATACATAAACACTCACACCAGGATCAGACTTATATTCATACAGAGTCCCAACCGGGAAACCAGCCCTATTTGTCTCCTTTAATAGAATATTAACATCATCTAGTGGGTGTATGAATATCCTGTTGTTCTTAGGAACAGGGTTTTCCCTTTCCTCCTGCTCCTTCTTTTGCGCGTCAGAATTAGACTGATCTTGCGCCTGCTTCGGTACTGGTGCACTGCCCCACAAAACTTGGTAATTTAATAGTCTACCGCCAGATCCTCCAATGTGATTGAAAAGCAATGGGTCAGGTCGCTCGGCTTGGACCTGCTTCGAGCCTTTTTCTGCCTCTTCCATCTGGGCCAAAGCTGCTTGCAGCTCATTGTACTCTTCTTCTGATGTGGATATGGCTATGCTTGTGCGTAGTTTCTCAATGTCCTGATAGAATACTTCGTCAGTTGATTCCAGTCCGTACTTCTCACTCCTTATGCTTGACAAAGACTGGTCCTCAAGAGTCCCATCCCAAGACCTTACGGTATTTATTTGTAGTGAGGTAGACATGTCACCACTAGCCCCCCACGTTATGCTATGGCCAATATTTTTGGTTGTGCCAATTAAATTTCTAGGTTCAAAATATATTGGTCTATTCAACCACATCTTTATGTTTGGAAGCGCACGTATTGAAACCGTTCGCGCATCGGCGTTTAATTTATCAAGTGTAATCGCAGCAAACAACTTCGCAGCTTGTGGTGTACTTATATAGCCACGCTGTGTTACAGTTGCTGCCCTTAGTCCATACAGTGGTATCAAACTATCAAGCTTCTGTACTTGAAGACCACCATACATCTCTGACCTTCCTATCTCAGGAAAGTTTTTAACTATCGCATGGTCTGCAACTGCTATCGTATACACTTTTTCATCTGTGTATGTACTATCCCAACCAAAAGTATCAGACTGAAATACTACGTAGTCGTCACAATATGGGCGTCTCACTACAGCATCTTCCTTGCCCATATAATCTAAAGTGTTGCCCACAGCTAGATCAGGAGACTTACGCATGTCTTCTAACGTTCTATAAAATTCACCAAAGAATGATGGATCTGCATCAAACATTGGAGGCTCAACTACAATGTCACCACGTGGCGTGCAGTACATGACGAACTGTATTCTATCAACAGTTTCGTACATGACCTGGCCAACGGTTGACCATTCTGTCTTCTGATATGGACTGGCTATTATGCCCTTATCTACAATATTGTCATTTTCGGTGCCAATTCCGGACGGTATTAGCATCATTAAGCGTCCACCATCTACAAGATATTCATCAGGGTGTGTCCCGATGTACTCTACTATTTTATTCGTATCATAGACGAATGCATCTTGATCACTAGTGTTGCCAGCATTACCGAAAAGCTGTTCTGCTAGCGACCGGCCATCATTTATATTTGAGACATAAACTGACTCGTACCTTTGTGACATTACA
>Ga0214921_10000293_pt1 | contig 98399 bp, 97 predicted proteins | sample LL1505_MetaG_FD_177992 | JGI IMG/M metagenome (GOLD analysis project Ga0214921, IMG submission 177992) | Freshwater microbial communities from Lake Lanier, Atlanta, Georgia, United States - LL-1505 | ecosystem: Environmental > Aquatic > Freshwater > Lake | place: USA: Georgia | collected... | reverse complement strand
AACAATATATCACAGGGAAATTTTTACAGTACAATTCAAAAAGGATCTCTGACATTTATTGTAAATGATGATATAAATCTTTCTTCGTCAATCGGATCAAGTACAATATCTACATTTGATGATCAATTATTGTCTACAGTAAATGGCAATATTGAATTAAGAACAGAAACAACAAGAAGTTCATATAATGTATCATCTATAACAAATTCAACCGGAGGATTATTACAAATAACTACAAATTTAAATCATAATTTGAAATCAGGTGATGTTATAACATTATCTAGCACTGGATCAATAGATAATAATTATACAGTTGGTAGTATAATCTCGACCAATTCTTTTTTATTGACATCTGATGTAGGGTTATCTTCAAATATAACAAAAGGTTCATTTATAAAAAAGTTGAACAACAATATATTATTAAACACGCTTTCTTTTGTACAGATACCAACCAACACAAAATTATCTTTTGGAACTACAAACAATTCCATTTCAGGAAATGCAACGAATTTATTAATAAGCAGTTTTGGTGATACTGTTTTTTCTACACCTACATCTAGTTCATTAATAATTCCTAAAACAACACCTATAAATTTTGCGGTACAAGATAATTCAGGAGCGTTTGTAACAACTGGTAATTATATAAACTATGATAACAATGGAATCAATATAGTTGGCAGTAATAAAATTAATTTATCCGGTACATTAACACAAATAAATTCGACAAATACACGATTTTATGATCCAATTTTAACATTAGCTGATTATTCATTATCATCAAGTGATTCCAAAGATAGAGGTATTGAATATAGATATTATAGTTCAACCGGATCTATGAAACTAGGTTGGTTTGGATATAAAGCAGCTTCTAACAAGTTTACTTTTATACCAGATGCGACAAACACAAATGAATTAATATCCGGTGTTCCTGGTGAATTTGAAATTGGTGACATTAGTGCAAATAATATTACATTGTCGGGAGGTGGTAATTTTAATTTAAACTGTGGAAGTTTACTTAATGTAAATACTATAACTGGATGTTCTGGGTTTTTAAATTTAATATCAAGTAATACTTTAAATATCACATCTGGTAATGTTAACGTGTCAAGTAATACTAGAATATCATTATTAGCGAAAAACGATATATATATTCCAAAAAACATACCTATAACGATAAGTAGTTCTGGAAGTAATATCGTAGAAGTAACTAGTGGCAATCTAAAATTAACAAGTTTTAAAAATTTAGAAATATTAGTTCAAACTAAAGGTTCATTAATTTTACCAACCGAATCATACATTTCATTTGATGGAAGTTCAATCGGATCACAACGTATTTTGTCAAATACATCTGGTGATTTAATTATGACATCAAATAAAAATATATACATTACCACAACATCTGGTAATGTCGTATTATCAAATAATAATAATAATACCGGGTCATCTGCCAGTTTACAACTTGGCGATCAAAGTCAAATTATTTATGGCAATACATCAGGTATAAATATTATATCAAATAATTTTGGAAGTGCGTTGACCTTGGTTGCTTATAACAATGCAAATTTAACTAGTTCATTTGGAAATTTGAATTTGTCCAGTTATTCAGGTGACATCAATTTATACACCACAGGAGGTAATGTTAGAGTTTCACCGCAAAAATATTTAGTATTTGGTATTTCAGGAACTGCTAATAGTATAAGATCAGATTCGACCGGTAATTTAATCTTGAATGGAAGTAATAGTAACGCAATAAATTTAAAAAATATATCCGATATTAATTTAGAAGCAAAGTCAAATGTAAATATTTCATCTGGTACATTTTTAAATTTATCATCTGAAAAATCAAGATACCTTACTGCAGATACTACATCTAATTTACTAATTATGAATAGTGTAGGAAACCTTAATTTAAGTTCCAAAAATACTTTTATTTCAAATAATTTAGGTGGGACCTTGGGTACTTTAAATATAGTAAATGGTGAAAATTATATTTCAACAAATATTTTTACAGTAACTGGTACAGTTGGTAGTGTGTCCAGATTATATACTGAAAATTTAAAAATACAAGACCCTATTATAACATTAGCCGACAATGCACCCCTATTAAATGATTCTTTAGATAGAGGTATCGAATACAAATATACTTCAAAATTAGGTTGGTTTGGCTGGAAAAACACAACAGGTAGATTTACATACTATTCAGAAGCGACTAATGCGAATGAAATTGTAACAGGGGTTTTAGGTAATGCAGAATTTGACAGTCTTTATTTAAAAAATAATTTAGCATTTAGTAATGCCGCGCAAATAGATTTACAATGTGGTAATATTGTTAATCTAAATACTATTAAAGGTTGTAGCGGTATTGTAAATATTGCTGGAACAAATAATGTCAATGTAAGCGGTAATAATATAATGTTGACAGCTGGTGCAAAGGTCCAATTACCATACGATGTACCATTAAGTTTTGGATCAACATCAAATTCAATATCAGCAAATTCTAATGGAACTATGACGTTAACTGCATTAGGCGGCTCTGGAACGATTGTTTTAAATTCAAATGTTCAAATCAATGGAACTACAACAAACGTATATAGTACTATTACAAATATACAAGATCCTATTATTTCATTAGGTGGCGTAATTGGAAATGTAATCAATGATCAAAAAGATAGAGGTATAGAGTTTAAATGGAATTTAAATGGTCAAAAAACTGGGTTTTTCGGGTGGAAATACAATCAAAGTAGGTTTGTATTTATAAAGGATGGAGTTAATACAGATGAAGTATTTTCGGGTGCGTACGGAGATGCTCAATTCGGCAATGGTTATTTTACAAACTTGGATTTGGCAAACGGGACAATTTCAAATGTTAAAACAATTTCCGGTACAGATTTATCATTAGTTTCAAATAATATAAATCTTAGTTCAGGTAATGTAAATCTACCTTTTAATTCAAAAATAAATTTTGGAAATACAACAAATTCTATATACACCAATACATCTGGTAATATGTTTATATCTACTACAAGAGATTTATCACTTACATCACAGACAGGAAATATTGCGTTTATTGTTAATACATCAGGAAATTCGAATGTATCTATACCTCAAAATGTACCATTATATTTTGGTAATACAAGTTCAGGTACATTTATATCAAATAATACAAGTAATAATTTGGTGGTTTCAAATTCTTTAGGAAATATAGACTTTTATCCTAAAAATTCAACTGGTAGTATAAATATTCCAAATAATACTTATTTAAATTTTGGCTCTACACAAAATAGTTTGTTAAGTGACGGTACCCAATTATTAATAAATGGATACAATGGTGTAAATATAAACACGTCCAATTTTAATATATCCGGCAATGTAAATATTATAGGTACAATAACAGCAGCTGTAAATACTGATTTTGATATTAATAGATATATATTACCATTAGGGACATCACAGATATTGGATATACAATCCATCACTAGCTATAATTTAACAACGCAAGGTAATATAAAAATAACTACCGTACAACCCCATAATTTTTCAATAGGTGATTCTGTTAAAATAATGAATTCTACAAGTATACCTACAATTGACGGTACGTATTTAGTTACTTATACACCGTCAAATAATGAGTTTGTTATATCTGGACAAAACATTACTTCAGGCGGAACCGGCGGTACTGTAAAAAGTAATTTAACAACATACCAAGGAAAAGATGTAGGTATACAAGTTAATTATTGGTCAACGACTAGTTCCCCTAGTATAACATCTGGATCAATTGGATATAAAACTGGGTTTTTTGGGTTTAAAAATTCGACGGAGCGATGGACGTTTTATAAAAATGCAACTATAAGCAATAACGTTGTTACAGGATCTTTAAGTGATATAGAAGTTAATAAAGTTTTTACAAGTCGTATTAGCGGGTTTATACTGGAAGGTGGTGTTTCAGCCGGGTCAAATTCTGTTGCGGGTAGTAATTTCCAAATATCTGGTGGTGCAATAAATGGAACGCCTATAGGTACTAATACTGCTCAAACTGGTAGGTTTACACAATTAAGTAATACGGTATCTGCTAGTTTACAAAATGTAACGTTTAATAGTTCTATTGCTTATACATTTGAACGATATACTTTATCATCTGGTGGTTTGCAAACAAGAAACCCTAGTACATCATACGTCGTTTCAATGTTTTCTGTATCTGGTCCTAGTTATACAAGTTCATCTGGTACAATGCCATCTAGTAGTGCAAGTATACAAGATGGTACATTTAAAATATTAGTTTGTAATTCTATGGGATTGAACTCTTCACACACTATATTTTTTGGAACAAACAAGTTAATTACACCTAACCCTATAAATTCGAATGCGCAAGCTACAAAAATAACTTTTAAAAGACAAGGGCAATCTGCTCAAATAATATTTGATTCTCAAGGTGATAGTGGTCAAGGGTGTTGGATCCTATTGTCGAATGGTGTTTATGTTTCTTGAATTTTGTAATTTATTTTTATTAAATTTACATAATATAATTTTATCAATGTATAGTATATGAATAAAATCAATTTAACATTCTTGAAACATTCATTGAGAAACATTGATACAATTGATAAAATGGATGAATTTTGTAAAAGTAGAAAACAAATATGTCAAGATAATAAACAAGAAGTTTGTAGACAGATTTTGAAATTAAGTGGATATACAAATTTATCTAGTAATGTTAATTTTTGCAAAATCTATAAAGAATTGGCCGATTTTGCTAATTCATTAGATAAATCAGCATTATCAAAGGTTAGTTATATAAGTATGGTACCTGACTTGTATCAATTAATTATATACAGCGCCAGTAAAGATTTAATTAATTTTTTAGATAAAAACTTGGATAAAAACGTATACAATATAAAACAAGATTATGATCTTATACAAATGGTCTTGAAAACTAAAAGTATTAATATATGGGAAAGTCCAGTAAACAATAGTATACAAAATAGCCCAACAAAAATATCACCACGTTAACGTTCACGTAAATTAACGTTCAAGTAAATTAACGTATTACATATCGTTTGTAATATAGTTTTATTATATATTCTTTTTATAATGGATAAAAAGAATCAACAAAACAAACCAATAGGATTTTTACAAGAAAACTTTCATTCTGAAGTATTAGATTTTTTATTTGAATTATTTAGTCATTTAAACAACAATCAACAATTAATTTTATACAATGACGTGGATAAATATGATAACAAGTCAAATTACTTGAAGAAATATAAAAATTTAAGTGTAAAATCACTTGATTATTTCCTTCCAGATTTAACAAACAAACATTGTGAAAAAATCATTGTAGTTTCATATGATAATATAATTCATTTAAACTTGTTATCAATGTATAAAAACGACTTGTTATTCATTTCACATAGCAAAAAACACGTAGATGAATTAGAAAATTTAGGCTTAAATTACTTTGCATTAACCCCATTATTATCTAAAATACACATGTTACCTATTGTTAAAAACATTTATAACACAACTAAAAATCCTGATTTTAATATTTTAAACGTAGACATTTTAAACGACATTAAATCTAAAAAATCCAAATTTGAAATAATATCAATGGTTGGATATTTCTTGAAAAATAATAAAAACATAGAATTAGTGCGTCAATTGATGATGTCGAATAATGTAATTTTGATCTTGTTTATCCCAGAAGTTACAATAGAAGTCAAGACATTAATAAACGAATTTCCAGATAAAATTTTTGCTGCTGTGAATTTACCTTCTGAACAAATACAATACAATATAGAATTTTTAGATATAAAATATATATTGTTCTCACCCTCAAAGGATTCCGTTCATTATAAAGAATCTTGGTCTGGAAGTATTGCATTCGGATTTAATAATAACTTGTGTCTTATTGTACCAGAATCACTTGCTAATATGTATAATATTAATAATAACGCATTAATCACATATACAGACAATGATCCTATAATTGATTCTAAAAACATTATTGAAAAATTAAAAAATAATAATCAAAAAGATTATATATCAGAATTACAAAAAACAAGAAATCAAATATTTGATCAAAACTGTTTAATGATAAACAGATTAATAAATACAAAATACAATTATACAACATTTCATTACGGCGAAATCATTTTAGAACCATACGATTTTGATTTTAAAAATACAATTTTTGATTTTAAAAATACAATTTTAGATTGTAAATTTTTTATTAATTTTGTAAAAGAAAACAATATAGACATAAAAGACACTATAATTATAGATACAAATTCTAATTTTGGAAATTTTGGGTTAAAAATTCTAGATTCTTATGAAAAATGCACAGTATATAATTTTGAAAAAAATATAGAAAGGGCAAAATTACAAAAACAATCTTTTATAATTAATGGACATCTTGATCGATTTAAAATATACAACAATCATATCGGTGACACATTAAGTAGTGATGTAAACATTGATGGAATTACATTAGATATGTTTACAATTGATTCATTTTCATTTAATAAAAAGATTAGTATTATAAAAATAGATTCAAATCTTCAAAATACTATCTTGAACGGGTCATTAAATACAATAAACAAATATAAACCTATAATAATAATAACAGATATCAAAGGTGAACTTTTATCAAATAGTATGTTATTAAATATGGGTTATAATTATTTATATAATAACAATTGTATAATTTATCATTAAATTTCAGGTCTAATTTCATTAAAAAGATTATCAACGGCTTGTTCATCTCTTAAATCGCATATTTTACAACAAGCACAACAAAATAGTTTCACCGCAAATCCAAATACAGATCCAAATACAGATCCAAATACAGATCCAAATACAGATCCAAATACAGATCCAAATACAGATCCAAATACAGATCTAAATACAGATCCAAATACAGATCTAAATACAGATCTAAATGCTTCAGTTGTAATAACCAGTTCAAACTTTATTAACACCAAAACCAGATTATACAATGATTTATTACTTATATTTTCAGCAATTTCTGGATTATATATGGATATTTATAGTATAGATCCAAAAAATGCACAAAATGTTTAAAATAATTTAGACATATTAAGAAATTAATTTTATTTGTATAATATATAACAATATGGAACAAATTGGGAGTGGTGTTAGAAGATTATCTTATACTCATCGTAAATTTAATAGTCTAAAAAAAAGTTTATCAAAAACTAAAAATGCAACTAAACGTAAACAAATTAGCAAAAAATTAAAAAACATGATCAAAAAGCAATCAAGTATGCTTCGTGCATTTGATAAAATACATTCAAGGAAACGTTCAACAAGAAAACAAAGAGCAGGTGTTGTTTCTCCAAATTTACCATCAGCTAAACAATTTTTACCAGGAACAAAAAAAAAAGTAGATGGTAAAACTTATATGGTAGTTGGTAGTTATAATAATTTTGGTAAAATATTAAAATCTACACAACATTGGACAAAACTTACAAATAGTAATAGAAAATATTTAGATACAAAAAATACAGTTGCAAAATTACATAAATCAAAGTCTAAACTTTCAACAAGAAAACGTTCAACAAGAAAACGTGTCTCTAGAAAACGTGTATCTAGAAAACGTTCAACAAGAAAACGTTCAACAAGAAAACGTTCAACAAGAAAACGTGTCTCTAGAAAACGTGTCTCTAGAAAATAAGTCTAAGAAACGTTCAACCAAACGACATTCTTTTTCGATCAAAAAATACTCCAAGTAAAAATAAAAGATCACCTAAACCATTAAAACACAATAGACCCAGTCCAGCTGTTTCTGCAACTGAATACGCTATAGGCACAGTTAAAACAGGTAATCATTAAAAAATTAAAAAATAATAATCAAAAAGATTATATATCAGAATTACAAAAACAATCTTATATAGAAAAAGGTTTTGAAATATCTTGAACTCTTCCCATTGATAATTGAGGTCTTTGATCAAATCCGTTAATAACTAATCTACAATTTACTTCTTTTAATACATCAATTATTTTTTTAGATCCAGAATTAAATTTGGTAGATCCATCTGGTGATTTTGTAGAATTTTTATCAATAAATTCCAATAAACACGCTGTAAAAGCTCCTTGTGATTGATTTCGTATAAACGCGTCAGCTGATGTTTGTGGATCCAAACAACCAGAAAACATGTAAACGTCACCTATTGTTAATTTACTTTTTTCATTAGAAAAATTATATTGATCAGACCATTCAGATGATATATAATCTATATTTTTTCTTATAGAACCGTTCTTATATGCCGATTTACATTCAAAATTATATTGTAAATCAAACATTGTTCCACTATGACAACAATCAGTAAAAGCCCATAAAGTAACACCAACTGGTATAACAGCAGCCAAATTTGAAAACAACCAGTCATCTGTTATAATACCTTTTGTAGTGTAATCTAATGGTACTAATACACTATCTTTTCCATCAGTCTCATCACCTGATTTATCTGCGATTTCAGATCCGTGTCCTGAATAATAAAAAAACAAAGTATCACCTGACTTACAATTTAAACTTAGCGCTTTTATTTTTTCTTCAATGTTTTGTCTTGTAGGAGGTGTGCTCGATTTTTCAGTTAATACTGTAACATCATTTTGATTATAACCACATCTGTTTATTAGTATATTACTAATATTTGTAATATCATTTATACAACCAGCTAATTCATTTGCTGTACCTATATAATTAATTCCAACTAACAATGCGCGTTTCATTTTGTTTAATATGTTTAAATAAAATAAAATTGAATAATTTAAAAAAAATAAATAAATTGAACACTAAATAAATTGAGCATATGACTAAAGAATACTATCAAGATACTTTTGAAGAATACGATTACATATACAATTACATATATGATCGTGTTAAAACACCTTCTAAAAAAATAAAAAAAAAGATTTACACTTCTAAACACGTCCGTATTCAACAATCAAAAATTAAATAATAATTACATTTTGTTATTTACATTTTGTTAATTACATTTTGTTATTTAAAAATATGCTTTTTTATTTTTTAAATAATGTTACTTTTAAAACAAATCCTTATAACGCAAAGTATATTTGCTTTATGTATAAATAGTACGGAAACTGCAAAAAGTACAATTAGTACAACAAAACTTACAACAACTACAAAAAGTACAACAAGTATGATAATTAAAACTACAACAAAGTCTACAACAAAAAGTACAATTAGTACAACAAAAAGTACAATTACTACAACAAAAAGTACAATTAGTACAACAAAAAGTACAATTAGTACAGCTGTACCGGACAAAGTTGAAACTTCATTTGTCAAATGGGACGGAACAGATTTTGTTTTAAATAATAAAAAATTTGCACCAGTTGGATTTAATGCATATTGGTTGGGTTTACACGAAGATTTTAGTTATCCTACACATCCTCAAATTGAAGAAATGTTTATAATTGCAAAAGAACTTGGTGCAACTGTTATAAGATCTCATACGTTGGGATTTTCTTCAGGATCTCAAAATGCATTAAGACCATTTGATAATAATTTAAACAATCGTGCTTGGGAACCAATTGATTATGCTTTTTGGATGGCTAATAAATACAATATAAAATTGATTACACCATTAACTGATTCTTATAATTATTACCACGGTAGTTATGGTGATTTCTCTAAAACAAGAGGTGTTTCAAAACCCGAATTCTGGACAAATTTAGATGTAAGAAATGATTTCAAAGATTATATTAACAAATGGTTAAATCACGTTAATAGTTATACCGGTGTGCAAATTAAAAACGATCCAGCATTATTAATGATTGAATTAGGAAATGAACTAGGAAATTATAGACCAGGAGCAGATAGTATATCAACACCTACAAAAGATTGGATTGGAGATATTTCTAGTTATATTAAATCAATTGATAAAAATCACATGGTTCTCAATGGTGTAGATGAAAGTTTAGGATTAAGTGATGATTTTAATATTAAATCATTAGATGTTTTTAGTAGCCATTTTTACTGGAAAGATTATAATCGTATTAATAACGATGCACAAAAATCTAAATCAGTCGGTAAACCTTATATCATAGGAGAATATGATAGCAAATTTGAAAATGATTGGTTTAATACAATTGAACAAAATCCAAATATAAAAGGATCTGTTTTCTGGGCAATGTATCCTCATTATAATGGATACAAAAGTGGTCAACCTATGCCACACATTGACGGATTTACATTACATTATCCTGAAGATTCAGTTGCATTAGATCGTATTTCACAACACTTTAAAAGGATGACATCGTTTTAACACAGTTAAAAGAAACGACTTTAATTTAATGTTGCAACGTTGTTTGTTTTTCCATATTTTTAAGGTCTGCTTCTTTAATTGTAAGTAATTTAGTAACATCTCGTTTACCTTTTTCTGGTTCGTTCATTCGAATTTCATTTAAAATAATATTTTCTTGGTTAGTTAATGTACTAATATACTTTCTACATTGTCTGATATTTGTAAAAATTCCAAGAATATTACTATATTCTGTTTGAGAAAGTACATAAACTCGCTGACCCATTGTATATTATTCTTAATAAATAAAATAATATACGATTTTAAACACTTGGTGATAATAACGAAGTATCTTGATTGCCACTAGTTGATGAGTACGTTGTACATATTACCTTTTAATTTGAAAAGTATAGAACTTTTAATTTGAAAAGTATAGAACTTTTAATTTGAAAAGTATAGAACTTTTAATTTGAAAAGTATAGAACTTTTAATTTGAAAAGTATAGTAGCCTTAAAACAATTTGCAATTTTTAACAATTTATCTGTTTTATTTAAGATTTACTTAATTTGCTTATATATTCTCTTGATATAGTTTTGTTAAATTTATTTTTAAATAATATCACTCGTTCTCTTAAACTTTTATCCAAATTAAAATCAAGTAACCAATCGATTTCTTCTTTATTAAATTTTTTAGATTTAACAGTTTTTTTCTTTGTATTTAATTTCATATCTTGATATTCTTGAGAAATTAAAATATCGCTTGGTAAATTTAATTCTTCACCTAACCATAATTTACTTATAAAATTTCTATTAATATAGATGTTAAAATTTTCTTTAATATAATCTGAAACTTCTTGTGTAGTTTTATCTTTATTTTTCATTTTTATAATAGTAATCAATTGTTCTTTATCGAGTAATTTAAATTTATCTTCTGGAGAAATTTGTTTATTTTCTTTTTGGGGTCTTTTTTCAATTATAACATCTTCTTTCGGATCATATATTTTACCATTTAAATATTCAATCATTTGTTTATATTTTTCTTTTTTAGAAACCTTTTTACTTTTTGTTGTTAGCCAATCTTTACCTAATTCTTTTTGTTTTGGATGTAATCTCGTGATACAATATCCATCTCCTCTTTTATCTGTAGGTTTAAAATAATAACAATATTTAGGGATTTCCATACCTTGCCGTCTAACAACGTCTTCGTTAAAGGTATTAGTTTCTTCAAATTCATTAATTAGTTTTATTTCATCATCATTTAATCCATTTAAATCTTTTTCTAAATATTTTTTTAAATTATATTTTTTAGTATACGTATATCCAGCCAAGTTTAATATATCTATATATTCAGTTTCTAATTCTTTTCCAATATCTGATAATTCACCATTCATACAATGACCTATAAATAATTCTGGTTGTAAACTAATTAGATTTCTTAAATGTTTTTTAGCCAATTCAAATTTACATTTTGTAGTATATTCTTTTGAAGAAGTTGTTTTCCAATTATATTTTCCTTTAATTTCAATACACCATCTATCACCATGATTTCCATTAGCTTTTACATACCATATAAATGTAGGAATTTCTTGTGAATTAACACCACAATTTTTAGAGAGGTTAACATTTCTTGTTTGTTTTGATTGATTTTTATTCTGATCACTTTGAGAAATTAATCTTAAATTTGAGGTTCTATTATCTGTTGTAATTCTATTAATATGATCAACATATAATTTTCCATCAAATTGATAATTCATAATTAAACTATGTAAACACGTTGTTGATTCTAATCTACAACTAACATAATTAGACAAATAATATGTAATATTTGGCAAATCTTTTAATTTTTCTTTATCAAAAATAAATGGTTCATTTTTCTCAGTGTTTGCAACTATATATTCTTTACTTTTATAAGTAACAATTTTATATTGATTCTTCATAGTTGTTATAATAAATTACAATTATGAAAATAAATTCAATTTTTTAAACTAACATTTTTATTAAAACATTTAATTTGAATATGCTAACCCTCCCCAGGGTTATAAATTATCCTTTGGTTTTCACCAAAAGCCGGACTATATCTTAAGAAAAACATAATAACGTTTTCCCCAACTCCATTTAGTCTCTGAACCTTCTTCCATTTATGGAAGCTTGGCTGCGGATTTTCCAATCAAAAATAACCTTGGTTATTTTGAAGCGCTACGAAATCAAAGATTTCTCGCTTCCTAAACATTTTTACCATTGGGTACGGCTATTAACCGTGGTCTTCTTATATCTTTCAATGTAAGAATGGTAGTTTAGGCTCTAAGGAAGTTCCCGTCAATTTGAAGTTGTTGCAAATTAAATTAACATACCTTTAAATTGTCGATATACGACAAGGTACAGTCAAATCATTTACTAGCCAGTTATATAAAATCTGTGGATTTTCTGCTAATTTACACTGTTTTTCATAATAAGTAATAGCAGAACTTATTATGCAGCTGACTGTTTGGCACAGGAGGATGTATATTTTTATGCCAGCCATAATTCTGAGAACGTTGTAATTAACAGCGTAGACACGAAGTTTACCGGCACCTGCAGCAGTTAACTGAAGGGTAGCATTATCGATTCTAGACATGTTAACAGTTCCAGATGGTTGATGTTGCTCTGGGTTGAGAGCAAAGGAGTAGACGTAAATACCAACAGCTGGAATACGAGTGTGATGTTGGTATGGTTGGACAAGATTGAAGTAGTCAGCAGCTCTGGTGGAGAATCTATCTTGACCATTCAATTGAAGTTTAGCATCGCTAATACTGTGAGCACCGCTATAAGTATAGACGGATGGATCAGCAGCACTTTGAATAACCCATACAAGTTCTTTACATGGATGATTCAAAGCAAGTTTACTCTTGACAGCTCCAGCTCCACTGACGGTTTCAGCACCAGTATATTGAAGTTGTTCAATGAGATATTCGTGTTGGACTTGAGCAAATTGACGTCTTTCATCAGTATCAAGATAAATATAATCAACATATAAAGTAGCATCCAAACTTGGAGAGTTAGATGGAGTAGCATTACATAATGCACTTAAAGCTTTAAATGAAATGTTGAATTTAACTTCGTGATATTGAAGAGCAATCAATGGGAGAGCAAGACCAGGGTTTCTACAACGTTTATACCCCACCTTTCGGTGTATTTAATGTAACATTTAAATATTACATAGGGACTAGACTATATCTTAAGCCTTCATTGAAGTTTGCGAGACTTCTCGGACCCACTAACATTTAGTCGTTGAACCTTTTCCATATCCACGCAGATTTTAAAATCTTGGCTATAAGCCTAACGGACGTAGGAACTAGGCTGCGGATTTTCCATGTATCTGAGAGATTTTTACCGAAAGACCAACAGTCTTGAGGACCGTTAGTCCTTGTGGCTTACGCCACTACCCAAGTTTTAATCTTGGCCAATTATTTTTTTCAAAATAATCTTGGTACTCTATTAAATATAAGGATTTTTTAATAAATTATATTCTGTCCAAACTTTATTAGATTTTTTAGAATTGTCTTTATGTGTCAAAGGTTGAATATTTTTATAATTAAAACAAATTTTTTGATGTATAGGATTTTTTAAATCAAACCAAGAACAAGGTATTTTATGATCTAATTCAAAATTTCTCTTTTCCCAAGACATATCTCCATAAAACAGTTTACTAATATAATCTTTAAAATATTCAAAAGAACATCCTAATAAATCATGTGTTTTATAGTATTTGATACCATCTTGGCTATTTACCATCTTTCGTAGTCTTGCTCTAAGTCTATCCATTATGGCAAATTGATCATTTTGCAATCTTTTTCGTTTCCTATATTCATTATACCGGTTTTTATATTCTTTATTATGTCTTTTATAAAAGTTTATTCGTATTTGACAACATATTTTACATTCATTTCTATATTTTTGTGTATCGTTTCTAAATGCAAATTCCGATATACATTTTGTTGCATAACATTTAATACATTTTTTTGACATTTTGTAATAATTATTTTAAAAAAATTTTATATTCAATTTTTACAGCTTTAGGAAGTTCCCGCAATTTGAAAGTGTTGCAAAATAATTTTAAATCATTTTAAATCATTTTAAATCATTTTACTAGCAACTGCACAGATCAAAAGATCTTATCGATGGATAAAACAGGGTGGTGGGCATCGATATTAGGAGTGCTAATTGTTTTTTCATCAAACTATCCTTTTTGTTTGATGCAAGTTGCTTTTCAGGTCAGCATTTTAACCAGAATTGTAATGGAATGTAAAGAGTGGTTGCTGGAGTAACATCTGGATCACCTGAATCAGTAGTAGTTAAAGCAGTAACATTACCAATCATAGTGTTATATCCAGATTCTTTTTCAGCAGATTGAGTTAATTCATTCCAAATGTTTAACCAATCACCGTAGTGTTTATCACGTTTATACCCCACTTTTCAGTGTATTTAATGTAACATTTAATTATTACATAGGGACTAGACTATATCTTAAGCATTCATAAAAGTTTGTTAAACTTTTCATACCCACTAACATTTAGTCGTTGAACCTTTTCCATATCCTAACAGACGGACTTAGGAACTTGGCTGCGGATTGCCCAATCTAGATGGATTTTTACCTTGAATACAATTGTATTCTATCCGAGTTTTTTTCTCTCGGCCACTGATATATTTCTACATTAGTTTGGTACCATTTAGCTTAAGGGTTTCCCCGCAATTTGAAAGTGTCGCAAAAATTTATATTTAAATTTCACTAGCATCTTATCTTTTAAATAAATGCTTTTAACCACAGATAGAGTACACTAAACTCTTAGTTTATGGTTTGTCCACCGATTTCAATGGAAACTTCATCAATCAAGTTATGACCAACATTTTTATACCAGTTAATACTGGTTGCGTGTGTTAAACTTGGGAGATTGACTTGAAGATAGACCTTGTGGATAAGATCACCATTACGAGAAACGGTGCAAGAAACTTTGCGCTTTTATACCCTACCTTTCGGTATATTTAAATTTCCATATGGAAATAGGGAATAGACTATATCTTAAGCAATTCATAAAGAATCACCCACCACCATTTAGTCGTTGAACCTTAATTCATTTTCTTTTGAAAATTAGAATTCTTGGCTGCGGATTGTCCAATCAAAAATAACCTTGGTTATTTTGAAGCGCTACGAAATCAAAGATTTCTCGCTTCCTAAACATTATTACCATTGGGTTCGATTATTAACCGAGTTCCTTTTATATGTTTCCAAATAAAAGTGGTAGTTTAGGCTCTAAGGAGTTCCCCGCAATTTGATGATGTCGCATTTAAAAATTTTTCAATTAAATTATGTATTTTACAACAAGTATATTTTTTCTACTCATCTATAAAATATTTTAATTTATTCATTTTTTTAAATACTAGCAATTATACTATTAATACTGATAAAAACTGGTGGATTAACAGGCAAGTATTAATAAAGGTGTATAAAACGGTTTTATAATCAAAATATCCTTTTTTATTTGATTCCGATTGCTTTTCTTGGCAGTAAATTTACCAAAATCGACAGAACCATTGAATGTTTGTTCAATAGATTCGATTGCAAAATTTGTATGTCTTCGATCCTTAATACCCTACCTTTCAGTATATTTAAATTTCCATATGGAAATTAGGGAGTAGACTATATCTTAAGTTATCATTAAAGTTGATTAAACTTTTCAAACCCACTAGCATTTAGTCGTTGAACCTTCACCATAGTCTTATCAATAAAACAAACTAAAGTTTATTTTAGTTTATTTAGCGACTTTAGGTGCTTGGCTGCGGATTGTCCAATTCTAAACATTTTTACCACAATACAATTTGTTTAACAAATTTGCACTGGCATACCTAGTATGCGTGGGAACGGCTATTAACCGTGTTCCTTTTAAATATTTCTAAATAAAAGTGGTAGTTTAGACTCTACAACAAAATTAAAGATTTTAATCTTTAATTTCACTGCCATTCCATAGGAATGTAGGATTTCCCCGTCAATTTGGAAGTGTCGCAAATGTTTTAAAACATTTACTAGCAAATTCTTTTAAAATTTACTCTTATGTCCTAACGAAATTAATTTAAGACAACTTTGAAAACGTTTATACCCTACCTTTCGGTATATTTAAATTTCCATATGGAAATTAGGGACTAGACTATATCTTAAGCAAATTCATATGAATTCACCCATTACCATTTAGTCGTTGAACCTTAAACTTGTTGTAAATATTGCTTTGCTAATTTTAGTTTTTCTTCAATTGAAATGTTAGAAGATACAAAATATTTATTCGGTATTGAAGGATGGTTTCTAATCATATACCCTTGTTTATTTAAATAATTTATTCTATAAATATATTTAGGCAATCCAAAATGCTTTCTCTTAGGTTGTAAGAAATCTTTTTGAAAATCACTAATTTTTTGTTTATGTTCATCAGTTAATTTTTTACCTGTAATAGCTATACGTAATTTTTCTCTTGTTTCATCTGAAACAATTTTACCTAAATTACCTTGTCTAATTTTTTCTATAGTATCACTTGAAAAAGTTCTACCTTTTGCTGAATTAGACATTTTTAATTTAGTTTCTTCCGAAAAAATAATTCCGTTAGTACCACCTGTTTTTAAATTTAACCCATTTGGATACATTGTATTATATTCAGTTATCATATATGATTCGTAATAATCTAAATATTCAATATCACAGATTAATAAAACTTCCACAACAAAATTATCAGCTTTATATTTATTTATACAATTATTTAATTTTAAACATCCTTCTCTTTTTAAAGAATTAGCTTCATTAATATGAGCTTTCCATCTTTTTTTAGTTCCCCAAATAATAAATTTATCTTTTCTTTGTCCTAAACATTTTGTTTGACCAATATATAATTTCCCACAAGGTGAAGTTATTTTATAAATTTCACCTTTATTATGTAGAATATTCATATTCTTTAAGAAAAATAAATTAAAATTCAAAATTTTTACAATTTAGTTTCTTGGCTGCGGATTGTCCATTGTTACATCTTAAAAATTTTTACTGAAAGACCAACACCGTTAATCCTTGTGACTTATGTCACTACCCAAGTTATATTCTTGGCCAAAATATTATTTCTAATATTTTTTAGTATTTTAAGCTTTAGGAGGTTCCCGCAATTTGATAATGTCGCAAACCAAGAATCAATTCCCGATTTACTAGTAGTTTTATTATTAATCAAGGGATAAAAACATAACGTTACAATAATTAATATAGGAATAATAACAGATTTTCTATAACATATCCTAATAGTTATAGCTGACTACTTTTCTACTCAATTTTTCAAGTAATTTGAGGATTCGTAAAGTACCCCATCTTTCGATGTATTTAAATTTCCATATGGAAATTAGGGACTAGACTATATCTTAAGCGAATACAATTCGCCCACTAACTTTTAGTCGTTGAACCTTCTTCTTTCAACGCAAAAGCGTAAGTTAAGAAGCTCGGCTGCTGATTGCCCAATCTAAAACATTTTCACCGAAAGACCAACAGTCTTGAGGACCGTTAGTCCTTGTGGCTTACGCCACTACCCAAGTTTTTATCTTGGCCAGATATAGATTTCTCAAATATCCTTGGTAGTTTTAGCTCTAAGGGTGTCCCAGCAGTTTGAAAGTGTCGCAAAATTTAATTTATTTAAATTTCACTAGCAGTAACAATTTTAATTGACCACTTTTTCTGGCAATTTTCCACCAGTAAGGTAAATATCTTGTGCTCCATCGGTTTATCCTTTAGTTTTCACTAAAGGCCGGACTATATCTTAAGCGAATACAATTCGCCCATTTCCATTTAGTCTCTGAAGAATCTCCTTTAATTTTTAGGAGCTTTCCTGCGGATTGTCCAATCCTTTGCATTTTTACCATTGGGTACGGCTATTAACCGTGTTCCTTTATAATATTTCTAAAATAAAGTGGTAACAAAGGCTCTAAGGAGTTTCCCGCAATTTGAAAATGTCGCAAAATTTAATTTTTAAATTTCACTAGCCAGTTATATATGTAAATTATATGTAATTAATTCACATCCGTATTTTATACTATTTTCCCTTTATAATTAATACGGTACTATAAAGGTAGCTGACTATTTAGCCCTATGGAATCACAAGGCCACTAATTGCATTAATCCACCACCCATTTTTTTGTTTTTATAATATACAAAAAGAAAAAAAATTTTTGAAATTAACCCTGTTAAATTATAAAATAAATACAACATCGTCTCTATATTATTTTTTTCAATAAAAACGCATAAAATAACTCCACAAAGTTTAAAAATTAAATTTTATATCAAATAAATACGAAATGGCGTTTTCAAAATTCGTCATTCCTATTATAATGATCGCCCCCCTTTATATTCTGTATAATCTACTTGTATTATTAAAATAAGTATTGTATTTATAACATTCTTTTTTTTCTTAGTAAAAATTCATAAAGTGCCTCCATCAATCTTATATGTTTCAATTCGTTTTTTAAAACACCTCGCTGACCCTCAAATAAATTTTTAGAAAATGGATTCATTATAATCAAATGTAACAAATTTATATCATCTGGAAATAACTTTAAAAATATTTGCTCTATAAAAAGATGTCTATCATTTGACGTTCTAAATTGTCTTAAAAATTCTTTATCAGCGAAACAAGTTGCCTGAAAGTTAAATAAAGCATCTATTAATGCCCCACTTTGTATAATAGGAATTCCTCTAATAATTTCAAATTTAGAATTATCTATATCTTTAATATTAGCAAAACAACTCGGTTTAACTTTTGGTTCATTTTTAGTCGTCGTTAATAAATCTAAATTGTCATCAAAAAACAATTCGTGTTCGGCAAAAGACAACCCAGTTGAATTAAATTCATCGCTTTCTTTTACATTATAACATTCCAGTAGAAATCGTATAATTCTTTTTTCTATAATTTCATGTCTCTGAACAATTATCTGCAAAGGTTCACTTGTTAACCGTAGTGGTATCGTAATCATTACTAAATTTAAAAAATTCTTCTTCATTTTACGAGTTAAAATATCAGGCTTTATTTGCCTAAAAAAGTTTACAAACATTGTATTATAATTTATAAATTCAACAAAAAATCTATTAAAAACATTCATATTTGATGTTTTTTCAAAAATATCATTCATTTCATCTGAAAAAATATCCTCTTGTATATATACTGATTCTCGCAAGTTCATTTCTTATATATTCTTTATAAAAAAAATTTCATTTATAATTTATCAAAATAAATATTGTACTTGTAAATCTGAATTGACTTTTCTATTAAATCCCACGGTGAATAATCAATGTCGTTTGCCGTAACTTTAAACTTATAACCATAAGATGCTACATATTTTTGTACAGTTTCATATTGAACTCTTGTTAGTTTTAATAATTCAACACCTTCACCATAAAGGATTTTTATCCCCCTAAATGTAATTAAATATATAATATTAAATATAATATTTTCAACATTGTCATCTATAATTACATCCAATTCTAATTGAATACTATTCGGGTCCTTTGGTGGTAACAGATATATTTTATCCGCAATTTCATTTAAATTATCAATATCCATATATTCCATACTTGTATATAATATTAATAAATAATCATTTTTTATTTATTAAAAATCCAATCAAAAAACCACCTGTTATTTATTTTACCAAGTTCTACTTTACCAAGTTCCATTTTACCAAGTTCTACTTTACCAAGTTCTACTTTACCAAGTTCCATTTCACCAACTTCCATTTTACCAGCTTCCATTTTACCAACTTCTACTTTACCAAGTGGTTCCATATCAATAATACTAATCTGTTCTATTTTTTCCCACGATTCTTGCAAACAAATAGATTTCATAGAATTTATCATAGAATTTATCATAGGATCGACCAATGGATTTCTTATAATATTACATTTCATAATTTCATTTTTAGCATATGTATTTTCCTTACAGTTTACGATATCTTGCAAAACTTCATTTGATGCAAAAACTTTTGATGTAAAAATACCATTTTTTAAAATATCTTTTATACAATATTCGATTTCATATATATTATAACGTTTTTCTTTTTTTAAACAAATCATATGTAATAACAAATCTTTAAATTTATTACTAATCATCTTTTTACTTGTAATTTTCTTATTCATTATAACTTGAATATTTGACATTTTATAAAACGAATACATATCATTCATGTTTTTTATATTTGAAAATGGTAATATGTTAAATACTAATTCATATATACAAATACCATAACTCCATATATCTATACTTTTATCATAAAACATTTTTATTTTTTTATCCGATTCAGATATTGCAATATTTTCCATAGAATTCATATTAAATACAATTTCAGGCGCCATATAATATGGCGTACCACATAATTTATAATATTTTTTAGATAACAAATCATTTAAATCAAAATCCGCATTTGTATCATTTGTAACGCTTATATCGTTTGTAACGCTTATATCTTTTATATCGCTTATATCGTTTATATCGCTTATATCATAACACGCAAATCCAAAATCTGATATTTTAAATTTAAAACCACCAGACTCCTTTTTTATTAAAACATTATGCAATTTTAAATCTCTATGTATTATGTTTTTTGAATGTATATATTTTAAAGCAGTCGATGTTTGCTTTATAAATTCACATAAAAAAACACCTGAAAATCCATTAAATGAATTTCTTTCGATCCTTACATCACAATTATTAATATTAGATTTTAACAATTCATATACATCACCAAGATCACAATATTCCATTTTTAAATAATAAACACCCTTTTTTTTTGTATATCCATAAAATTTTACAATATTTTCGTGATCCAACATTGTTAAAACCTCGATTTCACTATCAATTAACTCTTCCAATTTTTTATAATAATAATCACGCTCTTCATATTCATATTCGTATTCATTACAAGGAGTAATTGCTATACCAACATTGTTTACTTTATTTTTTTTAACAGTAACTTTACCTCGCATATAATTTTTAACCAACTCGTTTATATTGATTTCTTTTATAATAAACAAATTATCTTTATAATCAATCAATATAGGATCTTTTTGTTTACACAAATACACATTTGAAAAAGAACCCTTTCCTATATGTTTTATAATATCATAACCCTTACAATCCATATGTAATCTATATAATCTATATATAATCTATATATAATCTATATATTAAATTTAAAAAATTATATTACTAAAATAGTTACATGCAGATCTATAACCAATTTCAATTAAATCAACTTTGTTTTGTCTTGTCAAATCAAAATTCACAGCTGTAGTAACGTGTTCTGTTTCTAAACATATTGTATGTTCTTTATATTTATAAGATAATGTTGTTGATCTTTCTTTTTGCACCATATAACAATTAAATGTATGGTAAACATATTCGTCAATACTATTGATTTCAAAATTCAAATCGTTATCAACAAGTTCTCCTTTTGAAATAAATTTCACACCAAGCACTTTATCTAAATTATCTTTAAAAATATTTATAGGATAATTATTAATTATCCCACCATCTACAATTATATCTTTGTTATACCCTTTTACTGAAAACACTAAGGGTATACTCATAGACATACGAACCACTTTTGTTATTTTCAAATCCGGATTTCTTATATAATCATATATTTCCAATTTGTATTTATTTAAATTAGTACAACAAACTTTATAATGAATACCCGTTTTTAAATACAAATCCTTTAAAGTAATATCTTTAGAATACCCCTTATTCTCCAACAAATATTCCAACCACATAACCACGTTTTTACCCGAATCAAATCCATATCTATTTACAAAATTATTTATACTAATATCCTTTAACTCACTTAAATCTTTATTTAGTATTATTTCTTGCAACACATCCGAACTATAACCAATTATATACAACAAAGACATTAAACTCCCTATTGACACACCACATACCGTTTTTATATCAATCTCGGGTATATAATTATCCTTTTCCATTCTATCTTCTATTTCACTTGGGTTGTTTTCATTTAATTTATAATTATTAAAAAGAGATTGTATAGTTTCTAGACAACGAAGAACACCTATATACGCGATACCTTTCATACCACCACCACTAAAAACCAATGTATCAATTTTACGTTTCATTTTTATATATAAATATTTTTTTATATATAATTAAACATACGTCTCGTGACCTCTGCCTTTAAAAATTAAATCTTTAAATTTTATACTCTTTATACTTTTCATACTGTATGTAATTTCTGTAAAATCGGAATCATTTAAATATAATACAAAACTATATTCATTGTATTTATCAAACTCACAATTTATATCAAAATAACTATACCCGTTATATATATTGTATTTACTATATTCGTTATATATATTGTATTTACTATATACATTATACACGGAATCTTGTATTACACCTTTAGTTAAAACGTATTTTAAAAATATATCAAGTGTAATGTCTTTATCGTAATAATATACAAAGTATCTAAAAATGTCAGTTACATCTATATCAATGTCATCTTCAATAATACCTTCCTTTTTAATACCACAATATACAATTAATTTTTTAAAAGCTAATATATTAGACATATTAGAAAAAAAGTCTTTAATTTGCAAATCAATTTTATCAGATTCCGCTATAAAAACCAAATCGTGATTTTTTTCATTGTATACGATATTGTATTCTTTTGCTATATAATTATTGTATATAAAAACATCCCTTTTCATTAAAATACAATCGTTACGTTTAAAACTTAAAACACCTAATAATATACATAATGTATCATATACAAATACAAATAACTTGTTTGTTATATATAAATATAATAAAACAAATACACTAGATAGAATAATTAAAACTAAAATCATTTAAAAGTAATTGTTTATTATTTTTAAATGGATTTCTTTCAATTTCTACAATCATCAAAAGAAAAATCAAACAATAAATTAAATAACGATACAAATAACAATACAAATAACGATACAAATAACGATACAAATAACGATACAAATAACGATACAAATGACAATACAAATGACGATACAAATGACGATACAAATGACATTTCTAAGAAAGTTTACATTAGTGCAAATGAAAATAAAGTATTAAATGAAAATTGCATTGATACATATAAAAATATTAGAAAGGGGTCTATGGTTAAAATAATTTACGTTAAAAATAGTATATTAAACTCATACAAGGGGTATATTGGGGAAGTTAAAAATTATAAATACGGTCAAGATTTTGCTTTAGTTTTTCTACACGGTATACAACATAAATGTATTATAAAATTCCCCCTTAAACATTTAATACATATAGAATAACGGATTAAATATACATCGTTTACAAATTATCGTTTACAAATTATCGTTTACAAATTATCGTTTACAAATTATCGTTTACAAATTATCGTTTACAAATTATCGTTTACAAATTGTTATAATTAATATGCTTGTTATTAGAAAGTAATTCATTTATGGTATTTTTTAAAATTTGTAAATTTTCTATTTTTTTATTTTTACTATAATTTTTATTTATATCTAATTTGTTTTTATTTATTGCATAACAAGCCCTTTTTTCACTAGGATTCTTATTTATCAGTGTTAAAAATACATTTTTAGAAACATCCTTTATATTACCATTTGATATATAAACAAACCAAGTTTCAAAATTGTCTTTTAGTTTTAGAATTTTAAACATATTATTAAATGTAACCAAACCCCTTTTTAAAATATCTAAATCATCATCTTTACAAGTCAAATCTTGTTCATATCTTTCAAACTTTTCTAGTTTAATATTACAATGAATCGTTAAATATATTTTTAAACATTCTTTAATATAATTGATATCTTGACTATTTTCAAGATTTGTACAATAATATACACATATTCGATTCATTATAATCATTATACAAATATTTTTAAATCATTTTTTTGAAAATTTTCGTAAAACTTTTTTAACCGTAATATATATATGAATAAAGTGGACACAAAATATTTATCAACGTCTGGGTTGGCAACAAAATCTTGGGGGCCATCTGGTTGGATGTTTTTATTTTCTTGCATTATGGGAGGTTATCCTCCTGTGATAGATAATAAAAACCCCGAGCATTTAAAAATAAAAAAACATTTTAAAAATATGTTTGAAAGTTTAGGTTATACTATGCCATGTGTTTTTTGCAGAGACTCATTTAAAGTTTTTTATAAAGAATTGCCAATAGACAAATTCTTATCAAATAGAATAGAATTGATGAGGTGGTTGTATTTAATTAGAAATAAAGTAAATGAAAAATTAATTCAGCAAGAAATAGATTGTTATAACAATGAAAAAAAACGTTTAAAAATAATTTACTATTCGTCTAATAAATCAACGGATGATAAAAAAATGTATTATGACAATTTAAAAAAATTCAAAAGTGAAACTTTTTGTACAAAAAAATCACCACCGTTTAAAGAAGTCCTTGATAGATTTGAAAACATTAGAGCAACTTGTTCTAAAAAAGCTAAAACTTGTGCATTACCTAAGAAATAATATCTTTTAAATTAAATTGGATATTTGTAAATTAAAAAATTTTTAAAGAATTTATACACCTATTTCGAAACTACGTCTTAATTGAGACGGACTTTGTTCTAAACTACTTTGATTCCAAGGACCAACTGATTCTTTTGGAATCGGTGGTAAAGATCTTAAATCGTGATATGGGATTTTATTAGATTGTAAAACTGTATTAATACCAACGTGATAACCGCTAATTAAAAAGTTTTGTTCTTTTAATAATTTACTAACGGGGTTTTCTTTTGCAAAAGCATTTTCATCATCGTATTTTGGCAATAAATCATCAGCCTTTAAAGTTTTATCACCGGCGACTATTTTATCAATGTGTTTTTGTTCATCCATTGGAGGTTGAGTTGGAGCAAAAGCTTGTGTGGGTTCCTGAGATGAATTTGGTTGAACAACTTGTTGTTCAACTTTTTGTTCAACTTGTTGAACAGGTTTTTGAACTTGAGTATTTTCTAATTGTTCTGGTTTTCTTTTATAAAAAAAAGCAATTAATACAACTACTAAAGCTACTACAACACCAATAGCAATTGAGTTTTCTTTAATCATTTTTATAATTTGAGCTGTATTTATAGCCATTGTTTGTTTTAATATACTATAATAAAATAAAAATAAATTTTTCAAATTAAAAAAATTTATATCATTTAAATTAGTTTAAAAGTATGTTTATTTGTTGATACAATTACACACTTTATTTTTTTAATACAATTACACACAACATCTTGTATAAATCAAAATGGACCTGGATGATATAGATAATTCCACTATAAATGAAATCAAATATAATTTTACAATTAATAATTTTGATACGATACTTGATACATTTTACGAATTAAAAAAAAGATCCCTTACTTCCCCATTCTTTATATGTAATATGAGATACACCGATTTTGAAAATTATATAGAAAGTATTGTTTTTAACAATCCAAATACTTTACCTTTAGATTACAGCATCAACAAATTTGCTTTTTTTTACCATAATGAATTAACTATATCTTTTAATATTTTAAACACCCTAATAAAAACATACAAATACACCAAACCAAATTCCAAATCAAATTCGTATAATAAGTGGGTCGTTTTTTGTTATAAATATACAGATTTATATGAATTGATTAATCAGTAGAGAGCCCAAAAACACTTTACTGTAATTCATTCCCATTTTTATTTTTTAATTGGTTTTTAGGTACTCCGTAAAGACCATTGATTGCCATGAGCGCCGTGTCACAGATATCATCAGCCTTCTTATGTGACAATACAAAAGGTAACCATTTTTCTTTCTGGTCTTGTAAAAATTTAGTCTCTAGAAACCATTTAGTGTATTGAACACCAAGCCATTTTCTTTGCGCATAAGCACCTTTCAATTTGCATACAATTTCAGGGCCAGTGTAAGCTTTTAACTTTTGTGAAGCTCTTACAAAACGAATAGTTGTAGATGTATCCTTATACAACTCGACTAGTTTACCATAAAGTATATGACTCGTAAATATAGCCTTTCGATTTACTTTAGGTTGCAATTCAATTAATACATGTGTTACTAAACTGAATATAGAAATATTCGTATCGAATATACTTTGTAACCTAGTTAAAACAATTTTAGCAATGTCTTGTAATAAATAATCATTCACCATCCTTTTCTTGAATATGTGTTTTTTATCGATTTGCTTTCCGCTCATTAATTCCTTAGGAAAATGAGTCTTACAGCAATGTATTTGTTGACCATTGCTTAAATATTTAAACCCACATTTCTTACCACATACATTACCATTCTTTTGTAAAGATACGCATGTATAATCGTCACTATCTAACGTATTATACGTATCCCATAAGTGTATTTTATAAGTAGATATATCTTGTTTATCATGCGCACTCATAATACACATTGCTAAATTTCTCAAACCAACATCTATTGTTAATATCATTAACAATACATATTATTTTAATTTTTAAGTGACAACGTATATATACATTATCCTTTCTATTACCATAAGAATAGTAAAAATAGATATATAACAGATACAAAAATTAAATTTATATCACATATTATATATGGTAAATTAATAGAATTATATTATGATAAAGATACTACAATTCGATTTGTCAGAGCATCTCAAAAATATATTGGTCCCAATTTGGAATGTAAATTAAAGGGTAAATATGCTCAAAGAAAATGGTTTAGTTTTTGGAAAATAAATTCTCAAATGAACAAAAAGAAAAATGGTTACCTCATTTTGAAAAACATTGTAAAAAAGATGATATATCAGATATAGGTATACCTAAACGTCAAGGTAAAGATAAAAATGGAAATTGTATAAAATAAAATCATTGATTACAAATATTTATTTTATTTTTATAAAATAAAATCATTGATTACAAATATTTATTTTATTTTTATAAAATATAAAAAATGTCTCAGCTTTCAAAACAATCTTTAGATATAGGTAGTATACGAACAAATGATATAAATTTAAATACTACGACTACAACTCAAGGAACTAGTATCACCACAGCAGTTACATTAAGTACTCCATGTGGTATTATTGTTACACAATCAGCTACTGCTGGAACTCATGGTACACATGTATTTACCGCAAATCATCCAAGTGTTACAGTTGATAAAATTATTCTTACTAATATAATTGGTTATACTGGTACAGGTTCACCTACAGTTCGATTACAATCTACACAAGGATCTTTTAATGTAACTATAACTAACAACCACATAAATAGTTCTCTTAACGCACCATTGCGTATAGCCTATGCTATTCTTTAATTAAACTTTTAGCGCGCTATTGTGTATTTTTTATTTTTATTTAATTATTTTTATAAAAAAAAAAAATATTGCGTATATATATAAAATGACCCAATTATTATCCGCTTCCGAACACTTGCTTAAAGTTAAAGATATGTGCAAAGGTGATGCTAAATGCATTAAAAAATACTCTGGAGGTGTAACCAGAAAGTATTATAGAAGACGACAAATGTCCGCTTTAGGTAAAAAGCAAGGCCCTATTAGGGTTAGATGTAAAAGTGGATACAAAATGAGTCCTCGTAATGGAAAATGTTATAAAAAACGTTCTATTAGAAAACGTGGAGGCGAATCTGCATTTTTATCTGGATCCGAACACTTGCTTAAAGTACAAGACCTTTGTAAAGGTGATGCTAAATGCATTAAAAAATACTCTGGAGGTGTATCCAGAAAGTCTTATAGAAGACAACGAATGTCCGCTTTAGGTAAAAAGCAAGGTCCTATTAGGGCTGTATGTAAAAGGGGTTACAAAATGAGTCCTCGTAATGGATATTGTTATAAGAAGAAACGATCTTCTAAACGACGATCTATGAAGAAAAGTGGAGGTGCTAAACGACGTTCTTCTAAACGACGATCTATGAAGAAAAGTGGTGGTGCTAAACGACGATCTTCTAAACGACGATCTATGAAGAAAAGTGGTGGTGCTAAACGACGTGTTTCTAAAAAACGATCTATGAAAAAACGATCTTCTAAACGACGTGTTTCTAAAAAACGATCTATGAAAAAACGATCTTCTAAACGACGTGTTTCTAAAAAACGATCTATGAAAAAACGATCTAGATGTAAAAAGGGATATCGTAAGAGTCCTGTTAATGGAAAATGTTATAGAAAAAGAGTATGTAAATTCTCTAAGAAACGATCTTCTAAAAAATGACTATCCGGTGGCGCAGGATTTTTTGGAGACATGTTTGAAAAAGCAAAAGCATCTGTTCAAAAATATATGAAATAGTTTGAATAACTCGTTCGATTAAACAATAATTTAAATTTCAATTTTAATAATAAAATAATGTTTTTATATTTTATTATAAATATTACACAATGTTTTTTAACATATACTAACATAGTAGATTTTGCAACATTATCATATAACGTATATTATAATATAAATTCACCAAGTTGGGTTAATACAACATTTCAAAATGTAATTGATATTTCTATTAAAAATAATAGTGTAAAATCATATTTATTTACAAATAAAGATCGTACAAAAAGTATTATATCATTTAAGGGCACAAGTATTTATTGGCAACCAATGTATATAAAAAATAATCAAAGTACACAAGATATATGTTTAAATGACAACGTTTACGACAATGTTTACGACAATGTTTACGACAACGTTTACGACAATGTTTACGACAATGTTTACGACAACGTTTACGACAACGTTTACGACAATGTTTACGACAACGTTTACGACAACGTTTACGATACGTTATCATCTGTATCAAATGATAAATACAATGATAATTTATATTATTCATGTTGTTTTTATAAACAATCATCAGCATACGAATGTAATTGTGAAAATCCAGATAATAATTTAAAGAATGTCAAAACATGTTGTAAAGATTGTTATAAAAATTCTATAAATTTTGAATTGAATTATATTAATGAAATTAAATTGATTCTTCAAAATGCAAAACAATATATAGATTTTGAAAAAAACACAGTCTATTTTACAGGACATTCGTTGGGCGGAACTTTAGCTATAATTGCAAGTATTTTATATAATAAAAAAGCAATCACATTTCATTCACCAGGTTTTAAACATTACATTAATTTAATAAATCTTGGATATAATATAAATTATGATAATATTTATAACTTTGGAAATAATGCAGATCCATTATTTATTGGAAATTGTGGGAGTTTGTGTTATCTTTTTGGGTACAACATTGATACAAAATGTCATATAGGTAATACATGTATATATGATGCTAAAACTAAATTAGGTTATACAGAATCTATTTTAAACCATAGAATTGAAAGGATATTAAATGATGTTATACCTCATTGGGAACATGATTTACCAGATTGTTTTATAGATAAAGATTGTATAGATTGTGAAAATTGGATATATAATTAAAATTACATTACTGCAGCAGCAGATGACGACAACATCAATAAACAACAAATTATAACAAGTATATACGTCATACTACCTCCTCCAAACATTCCACCAAAAATATCAGCAGTTGCACTACTAGTAGTTTCTGATTTAACTTTTTGTTCTGACTCAGTTGATACAGCACCTTTACTTGCAGCTGTTGTAGACGTTGCAGTATCTTGTGCGGCAGATGTTGTATTAACAACACCATAATCTGAAAGACATTTCGTCATGTAATCATTTCCTTGCTCTAATTTACTTTCACTAACATTACTTCCGATTATATTCATAACATTACTTTGATCGATATCATTTATACATCCAGTTATAGCTTCATTTACAGTTTTTTGTGACATGTTCATTTTTAAAAAATTTGAAATATTTTGATTTGAAGTTTGATTAATATTAGTTTTATTTTTTGAAGTCAAAGTTGTATTTGCTTCAGCGTTAGTAAAAGCCAATGGTGCTAAACCGATAGATGCACTAGCACTAGCCTTTGACTGTGCTTCTTGTGCGTTTTTAGAAGACGCATTCAATGCTGATTGTAAAGCATTCATCATTTGGGCTTTTTCCTCTGCTTTTGAAACATTTTCGATAGCTGTTTTTAGTATACATATATTTTGAGCTATGTTTTTTTGATTAGTAGTCAATTTTGTAACATTTGATCCAATAATATTTAACACATTACTCTGGTTTGTAGTACTTTTACATTGATTACTAATTTTATTATACGTTTCATTACTTATACCCAAATCAGTAGAATTTATGACATTAACATTAGATGTAGCATTAATATTTGTTTCGTTTGTAATATCTTGTCGTTGATTACTCTTACTTTGAGCAGCACCCATTTATATTATTTAATAATAAAAAAAAATTATTATTATTTATTACTTTGTTATTTCTTGTAAAGTATAAAATTATTTCTTAAAAAATTATTATTATTTCTTGTAAAGTATAAAATTATTTCTTAAAAAATTATTATTATTTCTTGTAAAGTATAAAATTATATGTTATATTATCTCTATGGGATTTCATAGCTAACCATAAGAAAAATTCTAAATAATCAACATTCATATAATACATCGTCTTTTCGAAATTAGATATAAAATCATCTATAACACTACTTGGTAAATGTATAACTATTATTCTTCTTAATACGGTCACTAACCCACTTAACCCAATGTCTGGAAAAAATTTACATACAGAGTCATTTTTTTGTTGTTGTTCAGTATTTAAAATCTTGCACGAATCACCAATTTTTTCTTTAAATTTATAAAAAGTATCCTCTAATAAATTTTTTAAATCACTCAGTGTTTCTACAATTATAGGTTTACTACCAAGATCGTTTACATTTGTCTTTTTCCCATTTACTTTTACGTTTAAATTATCTATAGAGCTTTTATACTTGCCTAAATAAAAACTTATAGGCAAATTTATAATTATTTTATTATCAGTGTATAAATAATATGATCTATTTGTATTTTCCTTTGAATCAATTTTATCATACCAACCTAAATTCATCCCTCTGCTTTCTGCTTTAAGTTTTACACGATCACCGTTAATAATAAAAGTCGATAAATCATACGTATAAGTTATATTCACTATTGTATTATATGGATCATCTGATGTATACCAAGGATTTAATATCATATTTGCAAGAATAGGATCTTTTTCTATAATATCTTTTCCAGGTAATTTCAATGTACCAATATTTAATTTTTTTACAGCATCAATCATTTTATTAACATTATATATACGTAATACACCATTTCTATAGTTTTTATCAGTCAACATCAATGGATTTAATGCACAATAACGATAATTATATTTCCCATTTTCCCCAAAAAATGATCCATTCTTAACTAAAACATTTTCACCGGCGTCAGTTATAAAGTTACAACGTCCATTATTCCATAAGAAATCTATATTAAAAATCTTCATATAACGTGTTTTTACCCATTCTATTGCATAGTAAATCAACGCTATTACAACTATAAAAAGTAACAAGCATACAATTAAACTTGATGTTATCATACGTTTTTAATTATAATTACACACTAAAATAATTAAAAAAATAAAAGTAAAAAATGCAATTAAATATACAAACACTATTACAATGGATTACCTCTACCAGAATATAAAACCTTATTACCCCCAACTGTTAACCAACGATCATCTGGATTACCTTTATGTATTCGCAAATCACCACCTACATCTTCTAAATACCATTGACCAATTCGTATTCTACCATTTGTATCAATATTACCTTGTACAGCTAAATTACCATTTCCACCCCATTCCCTTCCAATAACAACACCGTTTTTATTTAAAAGATATAACAATTCTCCACCAGAAATATGCATTCTACCGGTATTATTTATAGTAGCACCATCAATCACCATAGAGCCTCCACCTCCAACTGCTATCTTATTATTGGCACGTAATTCGTCATTAACATTTAATTTACCACCAATCCAACTTTCACCCTTTGACCATAATTTATCCGCTGCTAATCCCTTATTATAAGTATTTGTATCATCAGGATTGGATAAAAGTCTAATCCATTCATCTTTATTACCTGATAAATGCGTATCACCTAATTTTAAAACACCAGTATCAACAACTACCTTACTTTTGGGTTTAAAAATTATATCTTCACCGGAAGTAAATCCTTTACTACCAGTTGGCAATTGACATACATCACCATCAGCGCACCACACCGTATATTTTTTATTATAAAGATTATCCTTTATTGCAGACGGAGTGCTTGAAAGATCACCTGAATCACCTTTGTCACCTTTTGGTCCTGGATCACCTTTTATTAAATCGGTTTTTAAAGCATAATTACCTTTTGGTTGGTAACTTGCAAGATCACCCTTCAAAGCATAATCGCCTGCTGTTTGATAATTACCTTTCGGTTGGTAACTTGCAAGATCACCTTTTAAAGCATAATCGCCTATTGGTTGATAATTACCTTTTGGTTGGTAATCGCCTGCTTGTTGATAATTACCTTTTGGTTGGTAACTTGCAAGATCACCTTTTAAAGCATAATCACCTGCTGGTTGATAATTACCTTTTGGTTGGTAACTTGCAAGATCACCTTTTAAAGCATAATCGCCTATTGGTTGATAATTACCTTTTGGTTGGTAATCGCCTGCTGGTTGGTAATTACCTTTTGGTTGGTAACTTGCAAGATCACCCTTTAAAGCATAATCAGCTGCTTGTTGATAATTACCTTTTGGTTGGTAACTTGCAAGATCACCCTTTAAAGCATAATCACCTGCTTGTTGATAATTACCTTTTGGTTGGTAACTTGCAAGATCACCTTTTAAAGCATAATCGCCTATTGGTTGATAATTACCTTTTGGTTGGAAATTATCTTTTACATCACTCCTTGAAATATAATCACCAACTGGTTGGTAATCACCCTTTAGTTGGTAACTTGAAAGATCACCTTTTAAAGCATAATCACCTGCTGGTTGATAATTACCTTTTGGTTGGTAACTTGCAAGATCACCCTTTAAAGCATAATCACCTACTTGTTGATAATTACCTTTTGGTTGGTAATCGCCTGCTGGTTGGTAATTACCTTTTGGTTGGTAACTACTCAAATCATCTTTTAAAGCATAATCACCTACTGGTTGATAATTAGTAAGATCATCTTTAAAAGCATAATCACCTGCCGGTTGATAATTACCTTTTGGCTGATAACTACTCAAATCATCTTTTAAAGCATAATTACCCTTTGGTTGATAAATATTAACACTATCAACATTTTTATATTTGTTATAATCAGATATTAAATCATCTAGATTTACCTTTACGTTGTCAACATTTTTTATATTGTCATCAAGTTTACTATTACCAGCCCCCATTTATAATAATATTATATAAAATAATATATTAAAAAAAAATAAAATCCTTTAATTTTAATTTTCACTATTGTTGTCTGTAAGCCCCCTTCCATTCCACCCCCACCAGTGTCTAAAGCACCTAGTCAAATATGAATATAAATAAGATGGAAGAAATGGTTAAAACTTGAAACGATGACATGGAACGTGAAGTAAAAAGAACAACATGAAATTGTTGAAAAAAGTTTAAAATGTTTATTTTTATTTGAAATAAAAATTTAAATTTATACAAAATATAATACATTAACAAAACTAACCAATGGCTTGACCACCCTTACCTTTTGTATAAATCCAACCATTACCCCCAAAGGTAAACCAACTATCATTTGGATTACCTTTGTGTATTCTTAAATCACCTCCAATATCTTGTAAATACCAATTCCCAATTTTTACTGCACCACCGTCTACAACTAAATTATTCCTTGCCCAAATGCCATTAAATTGTGCATCCCCACCTACATCTAACTTACCACCTACACCCGCGTTACCTTGTACAGCTAAATTACCATTTCCACCCCATTCTTTACCTACTATAACACCGTTTTTATTTAAAAGATACAATGATTCACCACCACTAATATGCATTCTACCAGTATTATTTATAGTACCACCATCAATCACCATACTACCACCTCCAACAGCTATCTTATTAGTAGCATTTAATTGCCCACCAATCCAACTTTCACCCTTTGACCATAATCTATCCGCAGCTAATCCCTTATTATAGCTACCTGTATCGTCAGGGTTGGATAAAAGTCTAATCCATTCATCTTTATTACCTGATAAATGCGTATCACCTAATTTTAAAACACCAGTGTCAACAACTACCTTACTTTTTGGGCTAAGAATTATATCTTCTCCAGAAGTAAAACCCTTACTACCGACAGGCAATTGACATACGTCACCATCCGCGCACCACACAGTATAATTTTTGTTGTAAAGATTATCCTTTACTGCAGCTTTACTACTTGAAAGTTCACCCGAATCACCTTTTGGACCTGTTATTTTTGCCTTAAATGGCTGGGATGGATCAGTTAACGTTTTTGAGATTGTATTACTAAAAGTAGTATTATCTACCAACAACCTACCAATTTTATCTATAAAAACTTGATTACTAGACATTTTTTCATTTAATGCATCTCCTAACTTTCCAGGACTATTTGATATAGCGTCAGATATTCGACTAGAATAAACATTTGAATCAGATAATGCTTTTGCAATGTCATCCATATTTATACTTCCAGCTGCAGCTCGACCGACATTAGCAACGTCTGTTTTTAATTTAGGATAATCCGCTATCGTACTGTTTATCGTGTTTACGTTATTTTTAAGAGTTGTAAATTCCGGATCATCTACTAGAGAATACGAAGCCCCCATTTATAATATATATTATATAAAATAATAATATATAAAATAATAATATATAAAATAAAATTAAAAAATTGCCATTTCACTTTCACTGTCCTTTTTGTAAATTTACTACACCCCGATAAATATTCTTTTTTTTATTTACCAATTCATCTATATTATTTTTAATCAACGGTGTAACGTGTACATTTTGTAAACTAGAATAATTTGTTTTTAACGGTGTATATTTTATAGTATTATCAATGTTTTTTTTATTAATTTTTTTTAAGAATACATCTGTGTCAAGATAAGATTCTGTGTCAAGATAAGATTCTGTGTCAAGATAAGATTCTGTGTCAAGATAAGATTCTGTGTCAAGATAAGATTCTGTGTCAAGATCAGTTTTGGTTTCGTTTAAATTAAAGTTCATATATAATCATTAAAGAAAAAATATTTAATTTATATTACCAACCTAAAATAATTTAAACATCATTTCTGTAAAACGATTTTATTTGTGATATATATACAAAATATGTTTGAAGCACAATCTAAAAAAAAAGTTATCAACGTGCTTATAGAAGCATCTGTAGTAGGTATATGTTTAGTTTTACTTGTAAAAATGTTTTCATATATCGTCAACTATTTACCAAATATAACAAATACGTCTAAACAAATAGAATTATTATTTGTCAGTGGGTTTATGTTTCATATATTATTTGAATATACTGGACTTAACGTATGGTATTCAATAGAATATTGTAAACTTTTAATGTAAACTTTAATGTAAACTTTAATGTAAAAGTGATTTATACAAGTGATTTATGTAAGTGATTTATACAAGTGATTTATGCAAGTGATTTACACAAGTGATTTATGTAAGTGATTTATGTAAATTGCCGAGATTGTATAAAATTAAAAAATAAAATATTAATAATTATATAATGGATATAATTACTATTGGTGGTAAACAATATGATCCGTATTTTATATTAGATGTAACAAAAGATGATTCTGATGAAATTATTTTAAAATCTTTTCGAACAAAAGTTAAAAAATATCATCCAGATAAATATACCGATAAAGAAAAAAAGACTAAATACGAATCCTATTTTAAAATTTTAACAGAATCATTTGAATATATAAAATCAAAAAGAAATGATAAAAATAACATTCAAATACAAAGAAAGGGAAAACACTCCAAAACAAGTAAACTAACCCCTATAAAATCAAACCCTGTACAATCAAAAGATGATTTAGATAATTTTAACAAAGAATATGTTGAAAAAAATTCAGATGATCCCAATAGCTTTGGTTATGGAAAAAATTACGAAAAGATTAAAGATATAAAAGATTATGAAAATTTAGAAATTAATTATGTAAATCAATTTGGTAAACAAAAATTTTCAAATGAAAAATTTAACAAGATATTTGAATACAATAAAAAATTATCTGAAAAAGAAACAAATAAAGATTTTGAAAATAAAGTAATTCATAAAACGACAGATGGATTTAAATCATACAATTCAAATGTCATTGGTAATTGTGCAATAGTCAATTCATATAATGGATTGTTGATAACCGGAGATAATTTTGGCGAACGCGGTGTTGGCTATTGGGGTGATAATTATAGCGACTACAAAATGTCATACAAATCGGTAAAAAACCCTGATAAAAAACTAATTGTACCAAAAGATTTTAATAATGACCCAGATATCCCTTCAAAAAAATTAGAGAATTATACATCTATATATAAAGAATATACTTATATACCTAGGGAAAGTTTTGAAAATCAAAAAAAAACATTATATAAGAAAACATATGACGATTTGATAAAACAAGAAGAATCTGATAAAAATATGGTTTTAAAATATATAAATCAATATGATAGCGAAACAATAGAACAAGCTTTAAATAATACATTAGATAAAAGTGTACAGTACACAAATGTATTAAAAAAATACATTGATAAATAATTGAAAAATACATTGATAAATAATTAAAAAATACATTGATAAATAATTGAAAAAATTAAAAACTTTTCAATATGTTATACAAGTAATTGGTACGGGGGTAGTATTATATGAATATTAATCCAAACGATACAATAGATGATATATTTGATGAAATAATGGATTTTGTAAATGAAACACCATTTACTACTCAGAGGATTAATAATTACAATGAAGCAATAGCTGTAAATCAACAACTTGTCAATAATATATATAATATACGTAGATATTTGGAAATAAATGATAATGAAAGAATAAGAATAAATAATACAACAACTCGAAATCAATTTGCGAATGCCGATGAATCAAATTTTATAGATTCATTATTTGAAACTTTTTTAGATAACAATATAAATACCCAAGGTATTTTAGGAAATGTTGACGATTTACAAGATGTTAAAGTTACATTATCACAATCTGATTTTAATAAATTGGAAAAAATCCAAATAAAGAATAGTAATTTAAATGATTTTTTAAATTCACAATGTAATATTTGTATGGAAGAATATAAAATAGATGAATTTGTTATAAAGTTGAAATGTAAACATCTTTTTCATAAAGAATGTATCAAAGATTGGCTATGCAAAGAGAAAATTTCTTGTCCAGTATGTAGAATGGATGTTAGAGAAATGATTTAAAAATAAAATTACAATTACAATTACAATTACAATTACAATTACAATTACAATTACAATTACAATTACAATTACAATATGTCTTTATACGAATCAAATATTAAAATCTTGAAAAGAAGTCAAAAAACCGACGGTAATGCAAATTATTATTTTAGTCCAATTATATCATTTGAATTATACAATGCAAAAGTTATATTTATCAATCCTAAATTTTTAGTTTTTGAATTCGATAAATACAAATGTAGTACATTATTTAATTTATTACAAAAATCATATAATGTATTACAAAATGAATTAAAAAAAAATTATAGCGAATTATTTGATAAAAACATTTATAGTTTTATAGCAGAACAAGAAACAACATTTACAATGAGATGCCATTTACCTAATAAAAATGGTAAATACTTTATTACTTGCAAAGACGAACACCAAAATGATGTAAAATTTAATTTACCTAGATCAAATATAAATTACAGTACGGTTATCGTTGAAGTACGAAATCTTTGGTCCAATAATGACAAATACGGATTTAATATAGAATTAAAACATGTAAAATACGATTTTTAAATAATTACAATGAAGAATCAGAAGATGATTCTGAAGATGATTCTGATGTCAATTTGGATTCTTTAGAAGAATCTGATTTTTCAGATGTATTGGATTTTTCAGATGTCTTGGATTCTTGAGAAGAAACACTAGATAAATCATCAGCTTCTATTTTATTAGGCGTAACAGGTGGTGTGGGTAAAGTAGATTCTTGTGTAGGTGATGTAGAACTTTGAGTAGAATCGTGACTAATTGAAATTTTTTCAAAAAACCCTTCTGTCATTTTGTCAGGAAAATTAAGAAATTCAAGTGTACCAAGAAGACTTGGGCATTCTTCATCGTTATTCATTTTAATTATAACTTATTAAAATAATTTTATTAAATTACCTAGAAATAAAAATTGAATATTAATAACGTATATGTAAATATAAAATGAATCAGATTGAGGATATTCAAATAACAAATGTAGAAGAACCTATTAAAAGAAAAAAGGGTAGACCAAGAAAGGAAATTCAAAATGTTGAAGTTGAAAAACAACCAGAAGAAAAAAAGAAGCGGGGAAGAAAAAAGAAGGAAGGTGTTGTAGAAGAAGTTAAACAGAAAAAAAAAAGAGGACGTAAAGCTGCTGTAAAATATTTTAGTTCTTCTATTAGAAAAAAGATTCCTTTAACAACTGTTTTACAAGACACTGATAATTTTATTTTACATTTAGATATAAAAGAAGAAGCTAATCAAGAAACATCTAATCAAGAAGAATTTCAACAAGAATCTATAGATAAAAATCAATTAACAAATCAAGATATTTTACCACTATTTGATAAAATTGAAATTATAGATACTGTTTTAAAACAAATCAAACACGAAAATAAAATAAACGAAAGCGAATTACAAAAAGAATACGATGATTTACTTGAAAATCAAGATACCATTTTAAATCAAGTTTTGGATGAAGATAATGCAAATGAAGATAATGTAAATGAAGATAATGTAATTGAAGATAATGTAAATGAATATAATGCGAATAAAGATAATGTAAATAAAGATAATGCGAATAAATATAATGTAAATGACCTTTATGAAAAAAGAGTTGAATTCAGAGAAGAGCAAGATACATTATTAGTTAATAGATTAGAAAATATCCATAAAAAAAATGATGTATATGATAAAATTATACATGACAACTTGAATATTAAATTAGATAAAGACGAATATAAAGACAATAACAAAAAAAAGGGTTATTTTGAAATAATGTACGAATTTATACATAATACAGATTGGTTACATAATACCGATATTTGTTGTTGGTGGTGTTGTCATAATTTTGAAACTATACCAATTGGTATACCAATATATTTCAATGGAGTTTTGCAAAAATTTAATGTTAAAGGTGTATTTTGTAGTTTTTCCTGTGTTATGGCATATAATAAGGATAAAAAATTAAATAAAGATTATTTAATTAAATACTTGTATCGAAAATTAACTGGAACATTAACTTTAGACGCAACACTAATACCAGCTCCACCAAGATGTAGTTTAAAAATGTTTGGTGGAGAATTAACAATTGAACAATTTAGAAATGGCTTCAAGGAAAATAAAGTATACAAAATGATTGAATACCCAATGTTTATATCAAAAGATTATATTGAAGAAGTTGATATTCAAAATCTTAAAAAAGTAAATCAAAAAGTGTTTTCGGATACATCATTATACAAATCTCAAAATTTGGATGAAAAACGTATTCAAGATGCTAAATCTAGATTATTACAAATAGAAAAATCTACTGTAACAATTGGAAATACTATTGATAAATTTATTAAAATAACTTAAAAAAAAATGAATTATTAAAATATTTATAAAAAATTATAACATTTATTATATTTATAACATTTATTATATATTATCAAGATGTCTATTATTAATATTTCTGACGTAATTTCATTTATCAACGATAAAAATTTTGAAAAAATTAAACAATCAAGTAAAGAAATTGATTTATATGTTAAAGAAAATTCAGATTTGTTTTTACTTGCAAATGTAAATGAAAATCTTTATTTTAAAAATAAAGACGTTCAAGAAGAAACAAGTCAAAAACAAGAAGACGTTCAAGAAGAAACAATTCAAGAACAAGAAACAATTCAAGAACAAGAAACAATTCAAAAACAAGAAACAATTCAAGAAGAAGAAAAAGTTCAAGAATTTGTAAATGTAAAAAATTTAAAATATCAAGCCAACGGAATCATTTTTGAAAAAAGAACAAATAACATTGTTGCAATGTGTCAACCAAAGTTGCTAGAGTTGGATAATCAAATGGATGTTTTATCAATTGTCGAGGGGTATCCGAATAGTGATATACGTATGGAATTTTGCGAAGATGGAACAACGTTGCGTCTTTATAATTACAAAGGCGAATGGTATACAGCTACAACAAGATGTATTGATGCTAGAGCTAGTTATTGGTCAAGTGATAAAAGTTTTGATGAAATGTTTTGGGATATTTTTGACAAGAATTTATTATATAATCTTGATCCTAGATATACGTATATATTTGTTTTAATTCATCAAGACAATAGAATTGTTGTAAAACAAAATACAAATTCCTTAGTTTATGTTTCTAGAATTAATAATATTACAAACGAAGAAGATTATACTAACCATTTTAAAAATGTTTACAATATTAAAAGACCTAAACTCATTGATACAAATGAATATTTAAATATTATTAAATCAAATCAAACTTTTGATAATAGATATAAAAGGGGTATTTTGGTAAAAATTAGAGATCATTATAATAAAAAATGGGTTGTTTACAAATATGATTTTGAAAATTATAAAAATATAAAAACAATTCGAGGAAACGTCCCTCAAATTAGAATGAGATATCTTGAATTGTTGAACAAACCTGAAACTTTACAAATCTTTGAAAAAATCTATGGGGAAAATTATTTCATGTTTACTTTTATTAGAGTATCTCTTTTAAAATTAGTTAAAATTGTATATAAATTGTATATCGATTCACATATTAAACACGTTGTAAAAATTGAACAAGATAATATTTATTACAGAACATTGAGACAATTACATGCACAATATAAAATTACAAACAAGCCAATATCATTTTTGGATGTACAACAAAAAATTTATAGCTTGGATAAAAATGTAATTAAAAAACTATTACAATGGCAATAATATGTGACATTGTATTTAATATTTTATTTGACATTGTTTTTACACTTTGCTATTTTTTAATGATTTTTTTATTTCTATATAATATTATATATTATATGGCTGATTTAACACTTCCATTAATCGGATTAACAACATTAGTTGGCTATTTCTTTAATAAAGATGGGAGAAATGTAAGACAAGAAAATTTTGAAAGGAACCAAATAACACCAGAAGATAAACCTAATGGGACAAATATATACAGTTCCAATATAGTAAACGAAGCTAACCAAGATATTTTAGAAAAATCTTTAGAAAATTATAAAAAAGCAGAAACTCCATCTGAAACTGGTTATATTCCACCCTTATTTAATACTTATAGTTCGGTTGGCCAAGATGTTAATAAAATACAAAGGGGTTTATCAGGTGCCGAGTTATCTGAAATAAATAAAGTAAACAGATTGGATAATGTAAAGGGGGATAATAATATAAACGATATTTCAAAAATGCCAATGTTTAATTCTTTTCAAAATTTGTCAAGTGATACAAGTCCTAAATTTGTAGAAGTTTCAAATAAAAATACGTCAAATATTAATATATTAACCGGGTTACCTTTTGACAAAGATCATAATAATATGGTTCCATTTTTTGGAAGTAGTTCAAAACAAAACGCTGAACAATTTTCAAACGTTTCATTATTAGATAAATATACAGGTAGTAAAGATACATTTAAACATAAAAAGGAAGCAGCTAGTTTTTATGACAACGTACAAGAAAATATATATGGTGCTCCAGTTTTCGCAACACAAATAGAAACGGATAGATATGTACCGTCTTTATATAAACAAGACGAAAGAATATTTGACCCTGAAAGAATTTCCGCGCCAAAAGAAGGAACTATAGATAATAATATCAGACCGGTTTTTAAATCGATAGATGATTTGCGTACAACTAATAAACAACAAGAAACATATGGAGGTAGAACATTAGCTGGTCAAATGGGTGAAGTTAGAGGAATCCAACCAAGTGTAGAAAAAAGAAGACCTGATACATTTTATGAAAAAGGAGTGGATCATTTATTTAAGGGACCTGGGCAATACATTGCACCAAACATAAAAGAAGATTTTTCTAAAAATTTAAAAGCGTCTTCTAGACAAGAATACAACTTGGAATATTATGGAAATTCAAATAACAATCAACATAATAAAACTATACAAAGATTAAGTAATATTGTAGACAATAGTAATGAACTAAATTCTGCTTTATTTCAAGATCCAAAAAGACAAAACTTTGAAAATGATTACGTTAGAAATTTATCAGGTGAAGTTGTACAACAAGATACTTTTGATTTTGGTAGATCATCTATGAAACAATACCAATCTGAAAGATCTACTACAGAAGATAAAACACAGACCCTTAATGTAAATCAAAAGAATTCTGGATTAACCGTTAGACCACAAGATGATATAAAAACAACATTAAAACAAACCACGTTAAATAAGGACAAGTCTGGTAATATTAAAACTACATTTGACGTTGGTAAAAATGCAGCTTACGCAAATGGTATAAGCGATATCAATGTAAAAACTACCCAAAAACAAACATTAATTGATAATAAATATATGGGGCAAATGCAAAAATCAGATGGTATGGGATATTTAGTTAATAAATATGATGCAAAAGTCACCGGTAAAGAAATTATAACCAATAATAGTGATTATATTTCAACAGGTGCAGCTTTAGTAAAAAATCCTCAAATGTATAAACGAGAAACAACTATTCGAGATGATAAACAAGATGTTCTTTTAGGACAACGACCAAGTGGTCCACAAACATTTCAAACAGCTTCTGGAAAAGTATCATTTGCTGATATAAAGGTATCTGATAATATGCTTATTAAAGAAGAAAGTGATAAACGAGATAAATTTCAAACCTACAATTTTCAAAATATATCTAGTAAAGAAATAATCGGTAAATCTATTAGAAAAAATGAAAGTCGCGAAGAACAAAATAATAGATTTGATACTGATATAATAGAACAACAATTGGCAAGTAATCCATATGTTATTAACTCTGCTAAAAAAATCTAAACCGAGTTTATTTAAAAATAATATAATAATATCTATATTATCTATAATGAAAAATGTCCGATTTGATTTAAATAAAAACCAAGAATATTCAACATATTCCTTAAGTGAATATGATAGAGTACCATATACATCTTTATATCACGGTAAAATCACCCAAGAAGAATGGAATGGTATATTTAAAAAATTAAACAAATTTAAATTAACAGAAATGACTGTTCATCACGACAGTCTAAAAAATATCAGATTACACGATTACTAGATTACGTTTCTATTAAAAATTGTATTGGGAATTTTGATAATTTTGATTTATATACAAATTAACTAAATCTTTATTGTTTAATTTTTCTTTTAAAGTAGCAATTTCAGTTTTAATACTTGCAATTTTTTTTGAAACATCACTTAATGGATTTGATGGTAACGTTTTTTGTAATGTATACAATTCTTCAAGATCTCTTTCTAAAGTTTTTAATTTACCAACCGTAATTTCAACTGGGTCTACATTTTCAATTTCATTTTCAATTTCATTTTCATTTTCATTTTCAACTTCTGCAATATTCAAATCACTTGCAATTTGTTTTCTAATATCATTTATAGACATTTCAGTTTCTTCTATTTTAGGGACAGAATTTTCATTAGTTAAAGATGATTGGATTTCTTTATTTGCAAGCATACGTTCTTCTTCTGTATAACTTTCAAATTTATTTTTAGATGCAAGTAAATCTTCTTTTAAAGTAGCTAATTGTTCTTCAGTTTCTTTAATCGTTTGTTCGTAATGCATAATTCTTTGCAAGACTGCAATTGGATGTTCTGGTTTATTTGCCATTTCTTCTTGATTTTTACCTTCTTTTATAGCTTTTTGAATCATTTCGTTTTTTCTTTCGTGCCAATGATCGTTTGCCAATTCTTTGTTTTTTAAATAATTTTTTACTAAATCATTTAATTGACTATTCTGATATTCGACATCACTTACTTCGTGAGGTTCAACTGTTAATGGGAAAAACTTGCCTACTTCTACAGTATAAATATCGTAATCCTTATCGACTTTTAAAATTCTTTGAGACATTGCCTTGGCACGATCTAAATTTTCAGCAACACCTCTAACTTTTAAACCCCATGTATCGCATTTCTGAGGCATATGAGGGCCAACAATACTAACTAGTGCATATTTTTGACTATTAATAACTGGATCTTCAAATAAATAATCTATTTCCTTTGACATATATTACTACGTATATAAAATTATATAATTCTTTTAACGCAAATTCGTTAGGTTATACAAAAATAAATATATATTAGACATAGAATACAATGTTTATTACCAATAGTCAATTATTTAATAAAATTACAGTTTTAGAAAATAAAATAAATAGACTAAACATTTCAAATAACTGTTGTGACTGTAATTTATATGAACAATTAAAAGACTATCTGGATACAAAATTAAGTGATATCTATACAAAAATTATTCAAACAGATAATCTAAAACTTTTTGAAAAATACCAAAATGAAATCACAAAAACTATAAAAACTTTAAAAGACGAAATGGAAAATAAAAGTAAAAACGAAATGAAAAATGAAATGAAAAATGAAATCAAAAATATATCTTTACAAATAGAATTAATGACTGAAAAAATGGGAAGTTTATATTTTGAAAATGAAATTTTTAAACATCAATTATCATTAGAAGATGATATTAGAAAATCAATGGATGAAATTGATACTATAACAAATATAATAAATAATTCAGTCTATGAAATAGATATATTGTTGAATACAATTTATATTAAAAAAATCGAATAAAAATAAAGTTGACATAATATTAATGATCAATGGAAGATCAAATACAATATAAATTTAACCTCAGTGATTATAAAAGAAAGTTGAAAAGTTTAACTGAAAAAATATTATTACTTGATGTAGAATTAATCTGGAAACAAGACAATATATCTAATTTATCTTGTAAAATACTATCTTCTTCTAATCAAATGTATAATTTAAAAATATGGAGAGAATACGATTTTGTTAAATGCAAATGTGACTGTTTAGATTTTACTATGCGCAAAGTTAATTGTAAACATATTTATTGGTTTGGATTTAATAAATTTAAATGCATGTCCCCTTTAGAATGGGATTCAATTGATTATGATTTTTTTTTAACAAAACATTGGGTTTCAAGTTATACTAATGGAAGAAATGATAGTTGCCCTATATGTTTTGAACATATTAACTATAAAAGTGAGACAACTGTTTGTTGTCGATATCAATGCCATAATAGCGTGCATTCAGAATGTTGGAATACATATTATAATACTACTGGCAAAACAGAATGTGTCGTATGTAGAACTTGCACATTACCATATTTAACAACTGATATACAAGACCCATAAGTAAATTACAATTTTTTATAAATAGAAATATTCAAGTATCTAATACACTTGAATATTTGTTTAATATTTCATGGTATCTTTTAGTATCTTTGGGTATCTTTTGGTATCTCTTGGTATCTTTTAGTATCTTTGGGTATCTTTTGGTATCTTTTGGTATCTCTTGGTATCTTTTGGTATCTTTTGGTATCTTTGGGTATCTTTGGGTATCTACATACAATTATTAAATTTTAATAGTAATTCTTGAATTTCAAGTTTTGCAGAATCAGATGTTTGTAATTTATTTACATTTTCTCTTAAAGCATTAAAAAGTTCAGTTTTTGAATCAACTTTTTCAATTGGTGTTTTTTGTGCATCTTGTTTTAATTCTGTATTAAAAATTTTTTTAATATCTTCAATATTATAAATTCTTTTACCACCATTAGGTCGTATACATCTGATTTTACCAGCTTCAGACCATCTTCTTAATGTGCCTGATGTAATATCGTATTGTTTTGTTATTTTATTTGGAGAGATGTAATTTTCAGTATCCATTTTATTTTTGAAATTCCTATATAGTATATATAAAATAAATAAATGATTAATACGCATTTTCATCGTCTTGTTTTACATTAATTGTACAAAATACACCATTTGTACAAAATACAGATTTGGATCAGGTTTTTAATTAATTACAAATTAAGCGAATTAAATATTTTAATTTAAAAATATATTTTAATTTAATTAAACATTTTGTTCGGAATTTACGTTTTTTTTTTTTCTTGTATTAGAGTATAACAAATAGTTATATAAATTTATAATGGATACAGCCGCATTAAAAGCCGCATATGATCAAACGCAATTTTTATCTGATAAAATCAGTAACGTGGACCGAGACTTATTACATAGTCAAGCTTCACAAAATACAGAAGGTTTGAAATCTCAATACAATCAAACCAAAGATATTTTGGAGTTTAGTGACCGTTCGCAATACGCAAATGAAAACCGACAAAATCGTAACTTTCAACTTTTGAACGACGGTATTAAAGAACAAGGTTCTAGTACAAGAGATACCGTATATAAAACATCAGCCGTGCTTGGAGACGCCGTTGCAAAAACTGGTAGTGATAATTTATTAACAACCGAACGTGTCGGAAGTCACATCGATGATAATATATATAGAACAGCATCTGGTATAGATCAAAATATCTACAGAACCTCACAAGATACACGTGCGAGAATGGCTGAACAATTTTCAACTGTACAAGATGGTATATCAAGATCACAGTTGGAAAACCAAAAATCTACAAATGAACTTATAGGATATCTTAAAACAAACAACGATCACAATTGGTCAAATTTTGGTAATGTCACAAAAGATATTTATCAAGGTAAAGCCGATACCATTTTATCAACTACTAACCAATACGCAATTCTTGCTAAACAAGCAAGTGACAATACTGCATCTATTCAAATTGAAGCAATGAAAAATAAAGGAGACCTTGCCAAACAAATGGCGTTCGAATATAGCGATCTTAAAGACAAAATATACGGTTCTGAAGCTAGTATTAAAGAATTATTACGCACTCAAGAATCTGACAGACTTCGTGATGTTTTGCGAGCAACCGAACACAAAAGTCTTTATTTCGAATTAAAAGATCGTCATCATCATCATAAAAAACACCATTGAGAGAACGGGCGGTCAATTAAAAGTAAATTAAGTCAAGAATTATTTAAAGTACAAGAAGATCCCCAAATACAACAAACATCAGGAACAGTCAAAATACAAATCCCTACCGAATCATTACAAGAAATTAATCAAGTAACAAGTGTACCTGAACAAGTAACAAGTGTATCTGGACAAGTACAGGAAGTAATTAACCAAATACCAAATGTAGTTAATCAAGTAACAAGTGTACCTGAACAAGTACCAAATGTACCTGAACAAGTGCAAGAAGTAATTAATCAAGTACCAAGTGTAACTGAACAAGTACCAAGTGTAGTTAACCAAGCACCAAGTGTACCTGGACAAGTACCAAATGTAATTAACCAAGTACCAAATGTAATTAACCAAGTACCAAGTGTAATTGAACAAGTACCAAGTGTACCTGAACAAATGCAAGAAGTAGTTAACAACTTACCAAGTGTACCTGAACAAGTACAAGAAGTAATTAATCAAGTACCAAGTGTAATTGAACAAGTAACAAATGTAAAAGTAGATACTTTTTTTGGGCCGCCGATAATAGATAATATAATATATGAAAGCGATAACAGTAATACAGATAATACAGATAATAAAAGTATAGCCGATACAATATCTAGTGTAAAAAGTAAAAATCCATTCAATAAAATGATTAATAAATTTAAAAAAAGAGACATTGGTAAAAATTAATTACGTTAGTAAAAATTAATTACAAGTCTTAAAATGTATTAATTATATATAAATTATAATCTATAACCAAAACCGATTATAATGTATTAATATATTTATAAAGATAACCATCTTTTATAGTTTCGAATTTTATAAGAGTTGCTAATGTACTTCTTGGTATATTCAAGTCCTTTGCCGCAATAGTTAAAGAATCCCATGTATTAATACATATCTGTTTTTCAAAATCAATCTGTGATACTTTTTTACAAGTTCTTTTAGATTCTTTCAACCCAGATGTATTTTTTAAACTTAATCCCAAAACACCAAATAAATGATTTGCTTTTGATTTATCACTTAAATGAACACGCCCGTTTGCAAATTTAGAAATTAAATATTTTTGTATTTTTTGTTTATAATTGTGTGTTAAAATATATTTTTCATCGTTTATTGTTTTATATGTTGTAAATGCTTCAAAAAAATCAACATATGAAATTCTATTTAAATAATTTATTTGACATTGGTCTAAAATAAATTGTTCGTAATCTTGAATGTTATTTTCGTCATTTACAGAAAAAGTCAATGGCTTTAATCTAAATCCTCTCCAAACATTTCTTCTAATATTTCCATAAAATTCTACACCAGATTTAAAATTTGTTTGTAAAAAAATATCGAGATTTGCTTTAGTATCTTTTTCAATAGGATTTTTAGTATATATTCTAAAAGCTTTAGTAAATTCTTCTTTTGCTGTAAAAAAATTACTTTCGATTTCACAATAATTATCTATAAAACTTTTAAAATCATCTGGTTTTATCCTCGTATCATCGTTTTTAACGTCTATACTAATCGTATTTTCATTTTTAACGTCTACATCCAAATTATTATCAAGTAAATAATTACTTATGCTTGGAATAAACTGTTCCATGTTTTTTATTTGATCATCCGCAAATGAAACAATTGTTTCAATTGTTTGTTTTACTAAATCTAAATCTAATTTAAACCATTCTTGCATCTTATTTTCTCTAAATTTATCAAGCATATGATGAGCTAATCTTTCAATTAAACCACAATCAATACACTTCTTGTAATAAATGATACCACCAGACTTGTTAATATTACTATAAAACCGCTCACGGTCTGCTAAATTTTTAGTTTTACCAATTTTTATTATTGAATCTGGGTCATTTAGATTATCTTGAAAGATATAAACATATTCACCTTCGGTCACGTCAAAACATCTTCTATTAAGCATTTTATTACGCAATGTTTTTTCTTTTGACAACTCTTTTTTTGCAGTTTCTAATTGAGTTTCTTTTTCTTCTAATATCATTTTTTGACTTTCTATTTCTTCTTTAATAATTTGATTGTAAATGTTTTCTAATTTTACATAATATTTTCGAATTTCTTTACCTTTATCTGTCTTTGCTAACATACACAAGTTTTTAAATGTATCTACATTTAACATAATTTCCTCTTCGCATCTACCTGCATTTTGTTTTTTCTCCCTTGGGAGAAGTATTAATTTATAGTCTTCGTCTTTAGTAAAATTATTATCCAAAGTTCTTTTTGCATTGCCTTTATTAGCAAACCCAATCATATGAAATACATCTTCCAAGTTAATCGGATAATCATTAGTTGGATGATAATTCATATACATAAAAAGATTTGCTATATACCATTGTTGTTGTTCTTCTGTAAATTCATCGTTAATAATTGTAGTCATTTTTGTTTGAACACTTGACGATAAATTTGCATTACTATTTTTAACCAATTCATTAAAATTAATAGCCTTTGGTGCAATCATTTGATTCATATTTTAATATTGTGATTAATATTATAATATTTTTATTTTTAAATAAGATTTTGAACGAAATTAAATACTTGGATAAAATACCCATTTCGTGGTGGGGTCAGTTTGAGACATATACCCAACTATTTTCTTGAAAATATCGTCTTGTTGACGTAATTTATCAGTGCTTTTTAACAATGGAAAATATTTTGCAAACTCATGCAATCCAAGAATTTGAAAGAATTTACAAAGTGTATAACTATAAGATAAAAAGTTCTTTCTAGACACAGGTTTAAATTTTTCATACGGGTCTTGTATTTGCTGAAACATTGTTTTTATCTTATTTTCAACTTCCAAAGTCAACGTAAACGGTGGTCTACCATTAATTCTATTGATTATACCAATCACGTTATCATAATAATCATTTAAATTTAATTTTTTCAGATATTTCTTTACCTTTTCTTCAGTTAATGTATTTAAATCTTGTACACGTTCTTTTTTAGCTTCTAGAATCACCTTGTCCAAAATCTCTTGTGGAATTCCTCTGTTTTCTTTAGCCTGAAATCTTCTAAGCCAATCCTCTAAATGCGTCCGCTTATCATATGTGAACTGTGGCCTGTAATCATATTCTTGACGTTCTTTATATGATAATTCATTGGCTTGTTCAACAGTTTTTTCGCATCTTCCACAAACAGAGCATACAAAAAAGCTATTTTCTATATTATAAGGTATGTTACAATCAGTGCATATAGGGACTTCTTTAATACAATTACGTATAGAATTGTAATTTGGTTCAAATTTTGTTAAAAATATATCTACCAATTCGTTCTTTTTATCGTTTATAATATTTAAATCAAGACTACCCTTTTCATCTAAATCTTTTATATTTAACAATTCCATTTCCCTTTCCTCAAGTGTCATGTATTCATGGATAATTTGTGACGATTCCAATAAATAATCTATTTCAGTTGGTTGAGATTCCAAAAAATCCCTTTCCTGTTCTAATTCTAAAATTTTTTTATTGTTTTCACTGTTTGTTTTTGAAGAATCCTTTAAAACCTTTATTTTTCTATTTAAATTATTTAAAAGTTCTTCATTATTTGCTATTTTATCCATGTATATTTGATGCTTTTGCAAAATACTATGTTGACTTTTTGATTTGTTTGATTTTTGATAATTAGAAAATTTTTTAGAAAATGTGGGTATCGTGGGTGTATCCTTTTTTTTTCTCATCTCATAATTATTATATGTAAATTTACTTTTAAATACAACATCACGCTTGAATTATTTATTTTTTTTACAATGTATATATAATAATATACCTGTAGTAAAAAATGTACGTTCACAACTTGTTTTTACATTTTTTAACAAAATTCTTCTTTATATTAAATGCCGCATCACAAGGTTGGAGAGTTTCTTATATAGGAGGTAACAAGTTTGAATTTTGTAATAAAATAGAAAATGATGTTCCAACTCCGGGTTTATTTATTAAAAACTTTCTTATTATTTAATTAAAACAACACCTTTTTAATTTAAAAACATCGATTTATATACGATTATATAGTATGATTTACAATATTTTATTAATATTCGGGTTAGCCTTGGCTCACAATGGTAGTCACAATTCAAATAATGAAACACATGTTTGCTGCAAAAATTCTCTTAAAACAGTCACTGTAAGGATTACAGATATTGTCACCGATACACTTACATCAACTGTAACTGACACTATTACAGATACTGTTACAGATTTTAATATCATAACTATAACAGATTCATCTTGTGCGACTAAATCAAGAGATATAATTATCACGGACCCTACTACAACTGCAGAAACCACAGTTATTCAAGAAATTACTACACCTTGTCCAGATATGACCACGACAATTCCAAGAGATATCATTATTACAGAAACTAGTACAACTGCAGAAACCACTACAACTACGACTACAACTAAACCAAAAGACATCATTATTATAGAAACTAGTACAACTGCAGAAACCACAGCTACTCAAGAAATTACTACACCTTGTCTAGACGATACAATTACAACTATGACTACAACTAAACCAAGAGATATCATTATTACAGAAACCACTACAATTGCGGAAAGTACAACTACACCTTGTCCAGACTATACGATTACAACTGATTCAAGAGATATTATTATTACAGAAACTACCGTTGAAACTACTACTACATATATCACATACTAAAAGTATTTTATAAAAAAATGAATACTAATCTATTTTTTAATTTTATAAATGTCAATTAAATCCAAGCTTTTTACACACGAAGATCCTTTACATATTCATAAAATATTTGGATTGTATTGCATTATAAATTATTTTTTACAAGCTTTTTTGTATTTTTATACATCTCAATATTATATTAATGTATATACTATCATCCCCCATATGTTGCTCCATATTACAAGTTTTATTTTTAAAGTTTTGTCTAAGCGTCCAATTCAAGTTAAAGCATCTATGTTTATCTGGAATGAATTAAGATTACATTCATTGATTTTTGCTTGGAGATCTTGTCTTGTAATAATTTTTCCTAATTATTCTGTTCATTTTGCAATGTTAACATTAATTGCTGCAGATGTTGCAACATATTATTACGGTACATCAAATGTATCAACCGTACGTGGAAGTCATGAAAATATTAAAAAAAGATCAATTGTGAAAAATATAGCTGGTGCATTTTTTAGCATTAGTCAAATTTCCGCAACTATAATTTGTGCAGGTTTCTTTAAAAAGTCAATTAACCCGATTGTCGTATTTTTTACATTACCAGCTATCCAAACGTCAGCGTTTGGGATGACTCTTTTAAGAAAGAATTTAATAACCAAGAACACTTGGACTATAGTATATACTTTTGAATTGATTTTAAATTATATAGTTGCGATCAAAGAAGATTTTAATATATTTCCTATTGTGATGGGAATTATATTGTATTTTATTAGAAAACAGGATTATATATTTCCAACCTATATTAGAAAAACATATAAATATTTGATGTGGATTGGATGTTTTCTACTACATAAATATTATTTTTAATTACTTTTTATTTTTATTTGTATTATACATATGAATAAAAGTTTATTAATAATATCCAAAAATTATTGGGGTGCAAATGCATCTGAACAATCAGCAAAAATTTTTTTAAATAATTTTGTAAAAATCGTAGACATTAAAGAAAGTAACTGTTTATCATTGATTGGTGAAAATGTCAATGTAACTAATGTAAAAAATATATTGTATAATACCGTATTTAATATTTTAAAAAACAATACATTTAATCAAATCTTGTATATTTATATGAATGGACACGGGAATCAAATATACGATACAAATGACGATGAAAAATCACCTATTGAAGAGGGTGAAACAATTAAAGATAATATGGATGAAATTTATCAATTACCAGATGGAGTTATATTAGATGATGAAATTACTGATATAATAGAAAAGGCTGTAAGGGATAGTTGTGGTGAAAATAGATTGATTGTAGTCTTAATATCTGATCATTGTTCGTCAGGATCTATGATAGATAAAAAACGTGACGGGGGTAGTTATGATTGGATTACAATAGGATCTTCATTGGATAATCAAGATTCTTATATAACAGGCGATGGTAATGTTATGACTAATAATTTATTAAATGTTTTACAAAAAATAGATGTAAACACTTGCAATACAATGCTATTTTATAGATTATTAACTGAAGAAATGAAAAATTCATTTATTGGCGATATACAAACAGCTACATTACACGTTTCAAATCCTAAAATGTTTACTAAACTTTTATTTAATCCATTATAAATTTTTGGAAAGAGAGGTGTCGGTCAGAATTTAAAAATAAAATAATATAATACTATAAATGAATAGTTTTGAAAAATTAAAATTAAAAAAGTTCAAAATTAAAAGCATATTACCAGATGCTACTATACTTATTTTAGGAAAACGCAGGAGTGGAAAATCGGTCTCTTATGGTACCAAAGTGTTAATGTACGATGGTACAATTAAAAATGTAGAGGATATAAGGGTCGGAGAACAAGTTATGGGCGATGACAGTACACCTAGAAATGTTTTAGAAACACATTCTGGTACAGATACAATGTATAAAGTAGAAAATAAAAAGGGAGAAAGTTATACGGTAAATAGTCATCATATTTTAAGTTTAAAATGGACTGCTAAAAAATTTATGTTTATAAGAAATGAAAGAATGTCTTTTCAAATAAGATATTTTGACAAAAATAAAATTAAAATAATACACAAAGACTTTTCGTATAAAAATAAAGATAAAGATACAGTTTATAAAACAGCAAGGGAGTATTATGATAATATAGTGGATGATTTATATCTAGATATCCCTATAAAAGATTACTTAGGACTCTCTAAAAAATACAAAGAAAATTTATTAGGATATCAAGTCTCGGCATTAACATTTCCTGAACAAAATGTAGAGTTACCTATTGATCCTTATATGATTGGTTATTGGTTAGGAGATGGTACTAGTAGAAGTAGTGATATAACTACACAAGATTCAACTGTAATACATTATTTTACAAACAATTTGAATAAATACAACTTGTATTTAGAATATAAAAGAATATATTGTTACAAAATTTCAAGTGGCTATGGGCAAAAAGATAATATATTTTTGAAAACATTAAAAAATTTAGGTATGTTGAATAATAAACATATTCCTCATATCTATAAATGCAATACTAGAGAGGCTCGATTAAAATTGCTTGCTGGATTTATAGATGCAGATGGTCATTTAGGTAAAAGAAATGATTTTGAAATAACACAATGTGTAAAACATGAAAAATTACTTGATGATATTATTTATTTAGCTCGAAGTTTAGGATTTACTGCTTATAAAAATATAAAAAAGACATCTTGGACACATAATGGAGTTAAAAAATTTGGTGAAGCTTTTAGAATCCATATTAATGGTCAAGGTATAGAAGAAATACCTACATTAATACCAAGAAAAAGAGCAAGACCACGTGAAGATCGTGTAAATGCATTAGTTAGTCAAATAACAGTAAAAGAATTACCAAAAGATAGATATTTTGGGATAGAATTAGACGGTAATAATCGTTTTGTATTAGGAAATTTTATTGTTACACATAATAGTTTTTTAGCAAGGGATATATTTTTTCATCATCGTGAAATTCCTTCTGGTATTGTATTTTCAGGCACAGAAGAAGCTTCTCCATTTTTTGGTGATTTTATACCTGATTGCTTTATTCATTCAGAATACGATCCAGAATTAATTGAAAGTGTTATGAATAGACAAAAGCGAAAAATTAGAGAAGCTAAAGCTGAAGGGTTATCAGAATCTGGAAAACACTCTAGTAATAATTTGTTCATAGTATTAGATGATATGTTGCACGATGCTCAAAATTGGAAGCGAGATAAAACAATTAAAAGTATTTTTTTCAATGGACGTCATTATAATTTTCTTTTCGTATTAACTATGCAATATGCACAAGGAATACCACCAGAACTTAGAAGCAATATTGATTATGTATTTATATTTAACGAACCATCGATTGCTAATAGAAAAAGAATTTATGACGCATATTGTGGCGTTATCCCCAGTTTTGAACATTTTTGTAACATATTAGATGCATGTACACAAAATCACGAATGTTTAGTTATTAAAGCATCCGGTAATAGTTCAGATATTAGAGAACAAGTATTTTGGTATAAAGCTGAACCACATACTGATTTTCAAGTAGGACATCCTAAATTTTGGAAATATCATAAAAGTAATTATAATGAAAAATACGAAGAAGAAGATGATAAAAACAAGGAAGAATTTGATAAATTAAAACGTAAATTTGCAAAAACTAAAAAACTAAAAGTTATTGTATCACGTCAAGGTGATGTTGTTGGTTACCAAGAAGAAGATTAAATTAAATTGTATATGTAATCTTTAATTTTATAAAAAAATATAAAGCACTTATAAAGCGGGTTATAAAGCGGATTATAAAACATATTTCCTGGTAATTGTTGTTTTATATTTTTTTTATGCATTGTATAATACATATTTACAATATTAATTTTATTTATATTATGTCATTATCTTTTAAATAATTAAAAGTTTTACTTCCTATTTTAACACGTCTTTTTGTCAAAGGATTGATTATCCACAATGCATTCGCATTTGCATTCGCATTTGCATTTGCTTTTAAATTACTATTATCGGATTCTGTTAGTTCTGTCCTACACATTGGACATATATTATTATTTGATTCGATATGATTTTGTAAGCAACCTTTATGAAAAAGATGTGTACAATTTAATTTTATATTTTTATCAGTTGCTTCGGTTGCTTCGGTTGCTTCGGTTGCTTCGGTTGTGTCAAAACATATATAACAAGTATATTCTTTATTTATAAATTCTTCGAATGTTTCATTTTCATCAATGTCCCCTAATTTTTCAGTGAAATCTATATAATTATAATATTGTTGCAATGTATCTGATATTTTTTGATAATTTATTAGATAATTATCAACTTCAAAACATCTTGTATTATAACATCCATACGGATACGTAGCATTTAATTCTTGTAAATCTGTAAAAATAGATTCTATATTTGATAATAAATAAGAATGTATATATGTATTAAATAGATCATTTTTTTCATATTGTAAATATCTAATTAAGCAGGAATACCAACTTTGATGTTGTACATAAACTGAATAAGTAGGATCATCTCTATCACCAGGTTCGTACATGTAAGGATGATTATCTAAAAATGAATGAAATGTTAACAATATAGTTTCTATACCCATACTAGATGTCCATTTTTCGAATTTACTATCACCCCACGTATTTAATATTGTTGCACAACATTTTCCATCTTGATACATATTTGGATGTATTCGAACACCATCATAATTAATAAATTTTACACTTGGTGGAGAATGTGGATAATTGTCCGGTATTGTAAAATCTAATCTTATAAACTTGTGTCTATATACGCTATCATATGGTGCTTTTATAATTGCATGTATACAATTTATATCTTGTTCGTTATAATATATCAGATAATCATTTTCTAAAACTGCTTTTTGATTTTGTTGAATGTATAAATTTTTAATTTCCTTTTGTAATCTTTTATTCATATTATATTTAATATAATATAAATTAAAATCAATTTATAATATTTACATCGTTTATTTACATCGTTTATTTACATCGTTTATTTACTTTGTAGTTAATCGTCCTTGTTTGTACATATCAAACAACTTGTTTTTTATCAAGCTTTCTTTTTCTTTATATTGACGTTGTTCTTCTCTTTGTTGTTCTTTTTCGCGTATACTTTTAGGATGTGGTATATATATAATGTTGTCATTTAATTGAACACTCCAAGTGATATTATTAGTTGTATTTACCAGCATTATATATTTAGGATATTCAACCTTCATTAAAAGACCACCTGTTCTAAATTGTTTTTTATCAGTATTGTAATATTTAACCCAAGTTTTAAACAATGGTAACCTAGTCAATATTTCCTTTTCTTTCATTGTTTTTAAAGGTATACAATTTTCAATCTTGTTTAAAATATCTTCTCTTGTAAAGTTATCTTGACGTGATCCAGATGATGGCTTTTTATAATTTGTATTAACTATACTCTTAAATCCAGATTTTGAACTCTTTTTATAATTAGAAGTATCTTGTGTAACATCTTGTGTATCTGAAAAATATTCATCGCTATCACTTTCAGTTTCGTATTTACTAAAATCTGTTGCAGTTGTATCTTGCTTTTCAATAATAAACTTTTTTTTCATTGCTTGTAATATTTTATAAATAAAAAAGTTTTATCAATTTTTATTAATTTACAATCAATTAATTTACGACAATTAATTTATTTCACTAATGTATATGTTTTCTTTTTTAATGAATTTTTTTAAAACAAATTTTGTTGACGAAATCATACCTAGATTATGGTTGGGTGATTACAAGTCAGCTTTGGATATTGATTTTTTATTAAATAACAAAATCAATTTAATAATAAATTGCACTCCAAATACAAAGTTTTTTTACGAAACAGTAGATTTAAATTTATCAAATAGTAGTATTGCAAATAAATTAAAGAGAATAGAAACATATAGAATACCTGTCAATGACAGTTTATTAGAAGCCGATTTTATACGTATGGAAAAATATTTTAAAATAGTCATTCCGTTATTACTACGAAAATACACTATTGAAAAAAAAAACATACTTGTACATTGCTATGCTGGAAAACAAAGAAGCGCTATTGTAGTAGCTGCTCTTTTAAAAGTATTATCGGATAATAATTATATATCAGTTTTACCTCCAGTTAAACAACTCGATTTATCTAAATATAATTTATCTAAATATAATTTATGTAAATATACAAGAAATATACAACAATATCAAAATATTTGTAATTATATAATATCAAAAAGATATCAAGCTTTTACATATGGTTACAGAGTAAACTTTGAACCAACCTTTTTACGTTATTTTAATTTACATTACATATAATTTAATACACGAATTTACATTACATATAATTTAATACGCGAATTTACAATACATATATATATAATTATTTTATTAAAATAATGTATAATCAATGAGTAAACAAGAATGCTTAGCCAATCCTAGCCCATCTTGTGATACCTGGGTCCAAGACTACTGTAACAAAAATACAAGCGATCAAAATTTTTGTGGATGTTCAACTAATGTTTTACAAAACGCACCAGACCCAGAATTAGGAAATACACCCATTAAATGTTGGGCAAATTCGTGTAATAAAAATGCTAACGCGTACCAATTTTATTTTGTAAAAGATCAAACTTGTCCATCTTTATGTATCGATAAAAGTAGTATTACCGCACTTGGAAGTAATATCAGTAGCTCAAGCTTTAATCAAGCATCTTGTGGAGGTCAAAACAATACCGTTAAAGATGATGCTTTTGAAAATGACATACAAATACAGATAACTGAATTGTACGGGTATGGCATCAAAGCAATAGCTGGTTTAGCATTATTGCAAATAATAATTGCAATGATATTTTTAATTTTATTATTTTTACATTAATATACATTTTTATTTTTTATATTGTATTAATATAAATAGTAATGTTTACAAATATAACAATCTTATTACTCATAATAGTCACAATATACATTTATATTTATATGAATAAGAAAGTTGAAAAATTCGAACAGAATCAAAAAGTTTATGTAAAAACAGCAAATAATAAATTTTTTACAATATGCGCAGATAAACATTTGTGTTTGACAAACGATTTCGCATCTAAAACGGTATTCAACACAATGAAATTTTCAGATGATTTAATAAGTTTATCAAGCAATGGTTATTATATAGCTTCTTGTTTTGGTGACAAATGCACTAACAATATGATAAAAGTAAACAGCTTTAATCCATATGCGCCTAATGCCAAGTTACGATTAACTAAAGAAGGCGATTATCATTATGTACAACTATATGACGATATGTATTTAGGCGTAGATGAAAATGATCATTTAATAAAAACGAGTGACAAATCACAAGCTATACAAATCGCATTTATTTAAATTTTATTTTTATTATATATATATATAATAAATGGAAATCAATCAGTTACTCATTATAGGAAGTAGTTGTAGTAGTCTTATTATAATTGTCATAATAATTATTTTTATAATGATACAAAACAAGGGCGCCGAGGTTACTGCTCATCAGTTGCCATCAAACGAAATAATAAAAAACACATCCGGTAAATATACACCAATGGTTACAGCAGCTGATAAAATTGCTCAAAAGCCTCCACCGCCCTCAGTCGCATTTCCACAACCAGCTCCACAGCAAAAAATAGATTGTTTATTTGATAGTAATAAATATTATAATGCGTACCCAGATGTTAAGGCTGCAGGTATGGATGCTGCTGTGCATTATAAACAATACGGTATTAATGAAGGTCGATCTCCTTGTGGTACCCCCAATTGTAAGTTTGATGCTAACAATTATTATATCATGTACCCAGATGTTAAGGCTGCAGGTATGGATGCTGCTAAGCATTACACCATATATGGTATCAATGAAGGTAGATTGGCTAACAAATGTTCCATTTGATATAAACCACTTACAATCAACAAACGCACCATTTATACATTGGTCAAATTTTTTGTAATAAGAATCATAAAAACATACAAAATTCATATTAAAAATTCACTTTTTGTAAAAGTTTTAAAATTTGATTAAAACTTTTTTATATAATTATTTTATATAGTTATTTCATATAATGGCATCATATTCGCAAACTGGAATCTATATATTAGACTCTTCAAATGCAACCGATATAAGCAACGGTGGTTCCTTTACAACAAATGGAGGTGTTTCAATAGGAAAAGATATTTACATAGGTGGTAATTTAAATATGTCAGGTGAATCAGCATCATTTGCTGATAATGTGATATTATTAAATAGTAACCCATCTGAACTAGTTGATACAGGGATTGTTATTAAAAGATATAATAGTGATTATAGTAGTATTATTTATTCAGAATCACTAAATGAATTCCAATTCGGATATTGTACAGAAAATATTAATAAAAATGCTATTATAAATGAATTTATACCGATTCGAGTTGGTGGAATAAATATAGAAGGCGGAGGATTATTTGTATCAAATATCACAGCAACTAATTTATATATAAATAATAGTTTATCATCAAATTTATTTAATTCTACGAATTCGACAATAAAATCAATATACTCAACAAGTATATCATCTGGATCACTAAATGTAACAAATTCTAAATTTACAAATACAACAACAAATACATTAATTACAACGTTTATTTCATCTGGGTCATTAAATTCCATAAATTCAAATTTAACAAATGTAACTACAAATACATTAGTTGCAACAAATAGTTCGTTTACATTAATTAACTCTACGAATTCTATTTTAACAAATTCAACTATAAAATCAATATATGCAACAGGTATTTCATCTGGGTCATTAAATTCCATAAATTCAAATTTAACAAATGTAACTACAAATACATTAATTACAACGTTTATTTCATCTGGGTCATTAAATTCCATAAATTCAAATTTAACAAATATAACAACGAATACACTAATTGCAACAAATAGTTCGTTTACATTAATTAACTCTACGAATTCTATTTTGACAAATTCAACTATAAAATCAATATATGCAACATGTATTTCATCTGGGTCATTAAATGTAACAAATTCTAACTTTACAAATATAACAACCGCTTCATTTAATACAAATTCGTTGCTTTCGTCTACTATAAAAGTTACAGGTACAACATCGTCTTTATTAACACAAAATGGTATATATAGTGGTATATATACAGACGGATATTCATTTTTACAAATGAGCTCAAATATTACATCAGGTTCACATATACTTTTTTCAACAATTGGATACAATTCATTTGGTAAAATACGATATAATAATAATAATAACAATATGAATATAACAACGAATGGAATTGAACGATTTTCTTTTGCAAGTAATGGAGATTTTATAACAGCGGGCGACATTAGTTCATTTAATTGTCTATCAGATTGCAATCTTAGACAAAATGTAACAGATATAAATACAATAACTGCAAAAGATATAATTAAATCATTAAAACCAATTAAATTTAATTGGAGAAATGATATTTTTAATGAATCAAAACGCGGATTGTCTGACGTTGGGTTTAATGCACAAGATATTGAAAATTTAATACCAGAAGCTGTTTCAGAATATAAAGAAATAAATAGTGGAAATGTATATAAAAATATAAAACACGAAAGACTATTACCCTATATAGTATCGTCTATACAAAATGTATTAACTAGAATTGAATCTCTGGAAACATCTGTTACATCTATAAAACAAAAACTTAATATGTAGAAGATGACTTTTATAAATAATATGGTAATTTATAAAACTTTATATATCAATATTAATAAACCCAAGTTTTTTAGAAACTTCAAATTTTTTTTCTATTTTATTTATATCAATTTCACCGGTTTCATGATCATTTTCTCTTAAAATAAGATTTATAATACAACCAAGATGACAAGAAAATATATGATTATCATCTATCCCACAAGATATATTATAATATCCGTGTAAAATATCACGATTTGTAACCTCGAAAATTCCTATTTGTTTATGTATAATATTTTTACTATTAATCAATCTAAATGGAACATTATAATCAAACACAATTTTTTCTGTTGTAATATTTGAAAAAATATTTAAATCTATCATTTTACCAATAATTACATAATTATATTCATCTAAAATAGATAAATCATTACTCCAAATTAATTTATCAGAATAATCAACTAATTTATGTATATATTGAGCTCGTGTTATTGATTTCGTATACAAACATACTTTAATACCTTGTTTAATAAGAAGTTGTACTACTGCACATCCTATTTTACCAGTACCACCTATGTAAAATATTTTATCAACATTATATTCAAGTAATTTATAAAAAATTGAAGCTGCAGTCATCGTATCACCTGTAAATATTTTCACTTTTCCTTTTGTAATAGGATCGTTTTCTATCTTATCTACAATAATATTACCATTATCATTCAATGCTTTGGATTTATTCAAATTTCCCAATCCAAAATAACAACATTTATTATTAATATATCCATTTTTAATAATATCAAATATCGCATTGTTAATACTATTATATTTATTAGAATTAAAATAATCATATGGTGAATAAATAACACTTGATATACATCCTGAAAATGAATTGTTTATAATATACTTTGGTAACGAATATTTATTTATAAACAAACGCATTATACATAACATGTATGATAATATATACACATCTAAAAAATATGAAAAATCGTATTTATCATATATAGCATAAAAATTTAATTCTGGTATTGTTAAAAGATGATTAAATGACGATAAATGTACAATAAAGTTAAATTTGTTTACAAATTGATTTTTCATAGGCAAAGAATATTCTTCATATGTTCCAAATAAATGATCCCATATTGGCATAAATAATGAAAAATTTTTTTTATATTTCCTATGATGACAAGCATGAAATTCAGGTGAATAAAACATATATTTAATTATTGTATTTTTATACACTGATTCTGTGTATTTTATATTAGAATGTCCTAACATATTAGCCAAGTCAAACAATATTATATATATCGAAATTGAATAAAAATTTTGCATATTAAAATATATATATGGAATTAGAATTGCCGGTGAAAAAATAATCACATAAACAATATGTTCTGTAATGTTTTGTACAATACCAGTTGTAGGTAAAGTTATTATAGATGAGTGATGGAACGAATGAAAATATTTATAAAAATATTGTTGATGAAGAAGTAAATGTGTAAAGTAATAAATAGGTTCTACTATAACAATATGAGTAAATAAAGTTAGTAGAAAACTAATAAAAGTATTAATAATCGATATATTTTTATTAAATAAAAGATTATTGTCTATAATACCTAAAAAACATAAAACGGCAGTGTGTAAAATAAAGGTATCCGAATAATTTCGAGATTCCCTATATAATTGGTTTTTCGAAAAAAAAGATATATTATCTTTATTATTGATATAATCGAACGATAAAGCTAAACGATGACAAACATATCTTACCCCACCCAAAATTACTATTGGTATAGCAGTAAAATTAAACAAGTTCATTTATATTTTTACAAAATAAATTAAATTATAAAATTTTAGTTTTAATATATCTTTCTAAAGTGTCTTTAAAATTATCATTAAAATAAAAATTTTCTACACCTGCAATTTTTCTAAACACGTCCGTTTTTATATAATTATCCATTTGTTTATAAAAATTACGTTTTTTAATAATATTACCAGTCAACAAAGTTTTATACAAACGTAGTTGATCATATTCAATAATTTGTTGATCTATTTCTTGTTTCATATCATCCAATTTTATATTATTAATATCAGTTTGACCATTTAAATAATGATCCATATATAAACATTTGTATAATAAAGTTAACGTATTTCTTTTACAATCAAATTGTCGCCAAATTAAATAATTTAATGTTTCAAAATCTTTATCAAATTCTACAAAATTACCATCAAATAAAAAATCTATATTTATATCTCTCTTTTGCAATTCTTTAGTAATATAAACACTTGCACAACTTGTAATACTTGTAAGTATTTTAGTAATATTACCATTATATAAATAATCACCTCCATCATTATAGTAAAAAACCAAATTTATTTCATTATGAAATGTATAAATCATATGTGGAGAAAATCTATTAAATAATAGTTTTGATACATTCACTAATATATTATTAATATCATTTAAAAATACAATTTTATCTTGCAATTCAGAAATGTTGTTAATATATTTCAATAATTGCTTGGATTTTATCGAAATAATATGTGGCTTATAATAATGACAATTTACATTATTTAACCGATTAATGTAAGACTTCATTCTTAATTCTAAAGAATTTTCATTTTTACATTTCCCATTATTTTTAAAAAAAATATTTGCCATATTTAATGTCATTTCTTATTAAATAAGATTTTTATTTTCCATTTTTTTCGTAATTATATTTTAATTACATATAATATACACTATGCTCAAAAAGCGTTCAACCGTTAAAAAAGGTTCAGCTGTTAAAAAAAGACCAGCTGTTAAAAAAGGTTCAGCTGTTAAAAAAGGTTCAGCTGTTAAAAAGCGTTCAGTTGTTAAAAAGCGCTCGGTTAAAAAGCGTTCAGCTGTTAAAAAACGTCCAACTGTTAAAAAACGCCCAACTGTTAAAAAAGGTTCGGCTGTTAAAAAACGTTCAGTTAAAAAAGGTTCAACCGTTAAAAAAAGACCAGTTATTAAAAAGCGTTCAGCTGTTAAAAAGCGTTCAGTTGTTAAAAAGCGTTCTGTTAAAAAGCGTTCGGTTGTTAAAAAAGGTTCAGCTATTAAAAAGCGTTCACTTAAAAAGCGTTCAGTTGTTAAAAAGCGTTCAGTTGTTAAAAAGCGTTCTGTTAAAAAGCGTTCGGTTGTTAAAAAAGGTTCAGCTATTAAAAAGCGTTCACTTAAAAAGCGTTCGGTTACTGAAATGTGTAAAATGAAAAAAATAGGTAGAGTAATGAAAGAATTTAAAATGAAAACTTTAAAATTAAGAAATAAAAGAGTAGTTACGGACAGAAAACAAGCTATAGCAATAGCTTTATCCGAAGCAAATAGATATTGTTAATTTCACGTGCGTTTTGTAAATTATGCACATTTGACAAATCGTGTTATTTATATAAATTTGTATTTTTATATTTAATTGTGTAAATAATTAAATATTGGATAATAGTAATTATTTATATGACAAAATATTGCATCTATATTTATAAGCGGGGTGATAAAAAGGGTAAAGTATGCAATGAAATATGCAAAAATGAAAAGATTTTTTGTAAAAAACACGATATTTTACACGAGAATAGTGATGATAAAAAGAAAGGGGATCGTAAAAATATTCCAATTATACATTTAAATAAATTTATAAATAAAAAAGTACAAGAGGATGCGATTAAAGAAAAGATTTTTTCAATACCTACAAACGATCAAAATAAATCGGTCATATACAAGCATTATAATAATATGAAAAGGACAGATTCAACGAGTACGGAATATTATAAAAACCAATTGTTTGTAGATTTAGCATTATCATATCCGTGGGATAAGCAATATAATATACACGATATAATTCACGATAAAGGAATTCCTACTTTTTTAGAAATGATTAAAAAAGAATTGGATAAAAATATACACGGAATGGATAGTGTTAAAAACGAGATATTAAATGTAGTTTGTAAATTTATAACAAATCCTACAAGTAATAGAAATAATATTGCTTTATATGGTCCAGCAGGTGTAGGTAAAAGTAAATTTATAAAAGTGTTGGCTGATATATTAGGATTATCTATAAAAACTATATCGTTGGGTGGTATAAAAGATTCTTCATTTTTTCTTGGACACGGATATGTTTATGTAGAAAGTGGCCCAGGGAAAATTTTACAAAATGTAATTGATTCAAAAATATCAAATCCTATAATGTATTTTGATGAATTAGATAAAGTTAGCGAAACAGATAATGGAAAAGATATTTTTTCATTTCTATGTTATTTGACAGATCCTACGCAAAATAAATCATTCAGTGATCATTATTTTTACGGTATGACTTTTGATTTATCAAGAGTTTTTTATGTATTTACATTCAATGATATTGATAAAATTGATAAAATCTTATTAGACCGTCTAAATATTATAAAAATACAAAGTCCTAGCGATGAAGATACTGTAAAAATTATAGAAAATCATTGTATACCAGAAATAGTATCTAATATAGGTATACAACAAGAAATCATTTTTGAAAAAGAAAATATCAACTTTATAATAAATTATTGTAAAGATTCAATTAATAAAATGATAACAAGCGGTGTAAGAGAATATTATAGAATTTTTGAAAAAATTTTATTAGAACTTAATAAAGATATACTATTAAATTTCAATAAATTTGCAACAACTACTTCTATATTAATCACTCAAAGTATGTTTACTTTATTATTTAATAATATTAAACACCAAATTAATCACACTAGTTCATCTAATTCTTATATAAATCACATGTACATTTAATTACACGTCAATTTCATAAATTTAGTCGCCAATCAGTCGTCAATCATAAGTGTATTATAAATAGTTTCTTGATTTTCATTTGTATTTACATTTGTATTTGCATTTGTATTTGCATTTGAATTGTCAGATACAATACGTTCTGCAAATTTCAATTGTACAACTTTCCAAATACTTCCAACCTTACCATTATAATACCAAACTTTGACACATTCAATAATTGCTTTAAACGTTTTCCCCTTGCATAAAATTTCTGTAATATTATTTTCATGAATCGGAACTTTTTGTTTAATTTCATCAAAAATAAAACTTTCAAAATTACCATTCTTGTCTCTTGGCAATTGTAGTTTCATCAGTTTAGGATAATTTTTATTTTCGCGCAACATTGGTGAATACACAAATGAGTCAGTTGCTGTTTCATTTTTACTATTAAACATTGACAAGTTATCCTTTACTAATTCATTGATAATATTATCCAAATCATTAATTGTATCTCTAAAAACAACAGACGTTTCACTTGAAGATTGATTTAAAGAACAATCAATATGATATTCACTAAAATTATTCCATTCTTTATTAACTGATTTAACACCAAATGGTAAATACATTGTCGATGTACAAATTTGAATAGGTTCTTTGTTATGAACTAACTTTACAGCTCTACCCGATTTGCCCAACTTGATATCTTTTAAGTTTTGAGGATGATTCATTTAAATTTATATTAACAAAATTTTAAATTCATTTTTTTATAAAAACACATTGTAAAAAAACATTGTAAAAAATTATAAAAAACCAAATGTATTTTCTCTGCAAATAGTTATAAATAACATACCTGTTTCTTCATCTTTATAAAGATTATAAATAGACGATAAAGACATTGTTTGAATGGGTACTATATTATTTATGAATATAAATATTGATTCACCAGATTTAATATCGGTTATTTTATTTCGAATTATATTCAAAAATTGACCCACGTTAATATCACTACCTACCAAATATTTATACTTTAATATGCGTATATTTTTATCCCTTGGTCTTACAATTATTGGTATGTAAGTGGGGTATTTTTGCTTTATTACATCGACTTCTTTTTGTATTACATACTTTTCTTCTTTTGTAAATTCTTTTTTAGTATAATCTATTATACTTCTTTTTTTAATTTCAGATTGTTGTAAAGTTATTACATTTACATCAGCATTAGATGTCATATAATAATTATTATAAAAAAATATTTTTAAATGTATTTTTAAATGTATTTTTATAATGGACTGTTTATAACCCATTTTTTATATACGTATAGGTTTGTAAAATTCAGCATCTGAAAATATCATATTAGATATTATCTTTTGCAAATATGTTTTTTCTTCGTGAAACGATGTTTTAATCATTGATTGAAACATATCCATAAATATAGGAAAGTGCATAGTTGCCTTCATTTCTAAATATTTTAAATTTTCACTTTTGTTATTTGGTTTATTAATTAATACGTGGAAATCTTGTAACCAAGGCATCTTTTGAACATCGTCCTTATGTATTACTTTAAATTGTATACAATGTCTTTTTACTTTACCACTTACTATGGAACCCGAATGTAACAAGTTGGCATTAAATAAAATAGCTGTACCCGATTTAAAATACAACTTTTTTGATTTATCTGTAAAGTATATCCATTGGTTGTCATTATGACTTTGTGGTATAACTTGCAATCCTGTATCAGAATCATCTAAATATAATATCATTGTATAACTAGGATATTCCAAATTATTATAATTTTGACAAGATGTATAATCACGATGAAATGTATGAATAGCTGAATTTTCAATCATATATGTATAATCAATCATTGTATAATCGTCTCCTAATATACTATTTATCTTTTTACCAATGTCTTTATTATTTTTAAAAAATCCCTTGACATTTTGATAATTTTTATTATCCCAATCAACCAACAACTTTTCTACATCACCCTTGTTTATTAAATCGTTTATCACAACATATCCACTATCACCAGCTTTCGATTTAACTAGAATCTTGTATAAAATGTAAACAATCAGAATAATACATAAAAAGTAAAATACATCCATTGTTATTATAATGTATAATATAAAAATATTTTTTAAATTAAAAAATTACACACAAATACATTTAAAAAATGGAAAGGTTTAGTTGGAAAAGAAAATTTATTATATTTTTAAATATCAAAATGGCGGGGAAAAGTACATCTACAAACTATAAATCTATAAACTATAATTCTATAAACTATAATTCTATAAACTATAAATCTACAAACTATAATTCTATAAATATAATTGGTTACGGTTTTGTTGGTGCAGCCATGGGATTTTTATGTGAATCAAATAATGTAAAATTTAATGTATGTGACGTACAACAAAAAAATGGTAATTTTCAATATTATACTTCAAATATCCAAGAATTAATTAAACATTCAGAATCTGAAAATGATAGTAATTACTATTTTATTTGTGTCCCGACACCAAGTAATTCTGAGGGAGAATGCGATATTTCAATTATTCAAAATGTATTATCAACATTGAATACGTGCATTACAAAAAAAACAAATGTGATTATTAAAAGTACAATGGCTCCTGGATCTTGTGATAAATTACAAAATACTTTTACTAATTTAGATATTGTATTATGCCCTGAATTTTTAAAAGAATTATCTTATAAAGACGACATCTACAACGCATCTTTTGTATTACTTGGATTATCACAAAAATTCGAGATTGAAACATATTCAGATTTAATAAATTTATTTAAATTATTATATGCTCACAATTGTGATATAAATATCATTATAAAAACATATAAAGAATGCGAGTTATTTAAATATACATTAAATACATACTTTGCTACAAAAATAACATTTTTTAATGAAATTTATGAATTATGCGAATCTATGAATGTAGATTATCAAAATTTAAAATCAATGTTTAGTTTAGAACCAAGGATTGGCGAGTATGGAATAACTGTACCTGGAGATGACGGTAGGGGTTTTTCGAAATCGTGTTTACCTAAGGAAATTAGAGGATTAATTAAATTACAAGAGCAATTAGGATTATCTTCTGAGTTGGCAAGTTGTATAAATAAAAGAAATTTGTATTTTAGAAGCAAGTAAAATTTAAACAATTAACTAAATTTAAACAATTAACTAAATTTAAACATCACTTGCATTTTTTATATCAGATAATAATTCGTGCAACATATCAACAAATAAAACAATTGTATCTTGGTCGTTTTCACTATATGAAACACAAGTTGATAATTCCAAACAAAAACACTTTGCACTATTTTTTGTATTTGTACCAGGGGTAAACTCTGCATAAATACAATGATTTTTTAAAATTTTTATAGAAAAGTCATCTTCTAATATATAACTCCACATTTGTAATTTAAAAATACAACCTTTTTGAATATATTTTAATTTTTTTCTGATTACGCTTTTATTTTTTTATTGGTATATATATATAATGGAAGGTAGAAAATTAACACCTAACGATTTTTCAGTTAAAGGAAATAATGTTTATATAAATAAAAATGGGAATCCAGGTATGCTTTTAATATGGGCCGATTGGTGCGGGCATTGTAAACGGTTTAAACCTACATTTAATGAAATGTGTAAAAAATTAGGTAACAGTTTTCCTTGTATATCTATAGAAGATTCTGAATTAAGTAAAGACAAAAACTTGGCTAAATCCCTAAATTTTGGAGGGTATCCAACTATTAAATTTTTTGATCAAAATGGTAAAATAGTTGGAGATTATACATCTGAAAGAAATGAAACGGCATTATACGATCATATATGCAAATTTTATCATCATTGTGTTAAATATCATTAATTTACGTTTATATAACGAGATTTATTTATTAAATAAAAATAAATAAATGTTTATCGTATCGCAATATGCATTACAAAAATCGAATGCTTGTAATAACATTGATACATCAACTTATTCTATAGTTATAGGATTAGTTATATACGGCGGTATTTATTTATATTTTTTATTTTATAACAATGAATATCTTTCACTATTTAACAAGTTTGTTATATATATTGTAGGCATTGATTTATTACTATCAACCTTTTACACATACAACAATATAAATGAAAACAAGTCTTTTGATTCTAATGAAAAATCTGAAGTAAAATCTGAAGACACTACAGACGACGAAACAGACGTTGAAATAGACGACGAAACAGACGATTCATCCGAAGATGTATTAGACTTGATACCAATACCTTTGTCATTCGAAGAAATCGAAGAAGTCCAAGAAGACAACCAAGCAAATATCCAAGAAATTCAAGAAGACAACCAAGAAAATGTCCAAGAAAATGTCCAAGAAAATGTCCAAGCAAATGTTAAAAATCTTGATCTCCAAGAACCTTTATTAGATAGTGAAACTTTAGAAACAGTAAAAAAATTACAACAAGAAAATGACATGTCATCATCTCAATCAATCAAAAAAAAAAGAGGTAGAAAGCCAAATAGTGTAAAAGCTACAATGTAATCAAGAGAAAAAACATATAACATCATATAATAAGACAGTATCCATTTTATTATATTCTATTATATCAATCATCGAAGATAACGATTTTAAATCATAAGAACTTGTTTCTGAATTATAAGAACTTGTTTCTGAATTATAAGAACTTGTTTCTGGATTATAAGAACTTGTTTCTGAATTACAAGAACTTGTTTCTGGATTACACAATTTTGAGTTTTCTGGATTACAAGAACTTTTTTCTGGATTACAAGAACTTGATTTTTTTAAAACAACATCACTTTCTATAACGGAACACATTGCTTGAAATCCATTTTGGCATTCTGTATCATATTTTATAGATAAAAGTTTTTTAGATATATATTTAAGAGAATAAGAGCTCAACACAATTGATTGTTTTACAATTTGCAATAAATCTACAAAACACATTTTATGTTTGTAATTGTTGTAATCTATATGATGTCTTGTTAATGTTTTTTCAATAATTACTCTATCAGCATGGCTCCAATGAAATATGATAATTGGTTGATTTAGATTATTATATTTTGAATCTATAAAGTTTAAAAAATCAGTAATAATTTTTTTTTCATTGACATAATTTAATTGATTTACAGTATAATCTTTATATTGTACATTATTTTCATATTTATAACATATTCCTATCATAAATAACAAAGATGTATCTTTTGAAATTGGAAATTGTTCAAAATCATCATATATATCATTTGTGTATTCAACATCCAAAAATATACAATTTTTAAGAATGCTGTTTATATACTTTTCATCATTGTTTTTGCTGTACAACTCCCTTTTTAAATTATATAAAAATTTTCGTCTATCATTACTAGATACTTTGTAATCTTCGTCTTCATTTTGTTTTAAATTATTTATATTTGTATTTACATTTGCATTTGTATTTTCATTTGCATTTGCATTTATATTTGTATTTGTATTTGCATTTGTATTTGCATTTGTATTTGCATTTACATTTACATTTGTATTTTTATCAGTGTCAAATGTACAAAACATATTCAATGAATCGTTTGTTTTACAATTTGTTTTTTTATTTATATATTTTCTACCAATAATTAAAACATCTTTTGATAAAATAACGTTTGTATTTTTTTTGATATTGATATATATGTTTTTTATAATATGTTTTGTGTGATTATCTAAATAACAAGTAGAATTTTGCATTTTGTAATGTAAATTTCTATATAATATATATACCATACTGTGTTTTTCTTCATCTAAATTAGTATTGTAATTTAGATTAATAATTTTATTAGACAAGACCATAATATTTTTGTTAACGTATACTTTGTTATTTTCTAAAAAATTTACCTTTTTTGAAATGGATAAATTAAATTTATTAATAAAAAACCCGTTAACTAATTTGTTAAACTTTAGATTTTGAGAATTTATAAAATTCATTGGCACAAACTTTTTAAATAATTATTTTAAATTCATTTTTTTTATTCTTGTTTAATTATAACTATGAATAAAATTTATGATATTGTTGTAATTGGAGGTGGACCTGCAGGTTTAGCATTAGCGCAATGTTGTAGTTCAATAGGTAAAAGGGTTGTTGTAATAGACAAGGAAGATAATATAGGAGGATGTCATAGAGTAAGACGAGTTAATGGATTATTTACCGAACACGGTCCTAGAATATACAGCTCTGCATATAGTGTATTTATGACATTACTTGAAGAAATGAATACGGATTTTTTTGATTTATTTACAGAATATAATTTTTCAATGAGTAGAATAGGCGGCGAAACAATTTGGTCAACATTAGACTTTTCAGAAATATTTACATTATTTATAGAATTTGTGTTTTTATTATTTAATGATAATCACGGAAAAGACATGACTATGCAAGATCTTGTAATTGATAAAAATTTTAAAATGGAATCTACAAGTTTAATTGACCGTTTGTGTAGATTAACCGACGGTGCAGGAATTGATAAATATACATTGCACGAATTTTTACAATTATTTAATCAACAAGCGTTTCATAAATTATATCAACCAAAACTACCAAATGATATTGGATTGTTTAAAATTTGGAAAAGCTTTTTAGATAAACGGGGAGTTGATTTTATTTTAAACAGTAATGTTGAAAAACTATTACTTGATGCCAATAATAAAATACAATCTGTAAAAATTAACAATAGTGAATATATATATGGTAAAGAATTTGTTATAGCTACACCTCCGATTTCATTAATAAACATATTAAAAAATTCAAATCCAGTTATCCAAAATTGCTTTGGTGATTACAATATTTTAGAAAGGTGGGCAAAGGATACAGCTTATATAGAGTATTTATCAATAACATTTCATTGGGATACAAAATTAGAATTACCTAAAGTATATGGTTTTCCAAAAACGAGCTGGGGTGTTGCTTTTATTGTTTTATCAGATTATATGAAAATGTCATCAGAGACTGTGATTAGTGCTGCTGTTACTATAACTGATAAAAAAAGTCCAACATTAAACAAAACAGCAGACGAATGTTCAGAACAAGAACTTTTACAGGAAACTTTTAATCAATTAAGGGAATCATTTCCAAATATACCTTTTGCGACGCGTAGTTTGTTATCACCTGGTGTTGTAAAAAATAATAATAAATGGATATCTAAAGATACCGCTTTTATAGCGTCATCGGACAAAATAAATATCCCATTTAAAAGTTTATCAATTAATAACATTTACAACTTGGGGACGCATAATGGATATCAACAATACCATTTTACATCATTGGAATCTGCTGTAACAAATGCTTTAGAATTAAGTCACATTTTGTATCCTGAATTAAAACAGAAATATAAAATTTCTAGGGCAATTTCGGTTAAAGATGTTATATTTTTATCTATTATAATAATAATAATAATATTATTTATATTCTATGGATTCACAGCATCTAAACAAGCTCGAACAAAAAATAGATAAAATATACATTATTTTAGAAAAAATAGAAGCACGTATGGAACAAATAGAATCAAGATTAAATATAAGCACTACAAAAATGGATAATCACATTGATTTTGTAGAAAATGTATATGACGTTGTAAGAAATCCATTTTCAAAATTATTAAATTATTATTATGGCAATTCATCCAAAATACAATTAATAGAATTAAAAAAGTAATTTGTCGTTTAATATTTGTATTTTTATTATAGAAATATTAAAATGAGACCAGTATTATCAATCATCCTAAGTTTTTTAACACAATCATCAATGGCAGACCCAAGTAATTGCGATGACAGTACACTTACAACCACGCGCACTACACGCGCACCACGTAACTGGAAAACTAAAAGTAGAAAAATTTCCAAGACTACAAGTGTACCAGAAATTACAAGTGTACCTACAAGTGTACCTACAAGTGTACCTACAAGTGTACCAGAAATTACAAGTGTACCTACAAGTGTACCAGAAATTACAAGTGTACCTACAAGTGTACCTACAAGTGCACCTACAAGTGTACCGGAAAACGGATCATTTCAAAGTAGTGTGGCGACATATTATTTTAGAGTTGGAAATGATGTAGAGGGATGTCCGGTTGTACAAACATTTAATGATAATAATAGATACGGACCTTGTAAAAGTTCTGATGGTAGTTCTGGTGTATTATATACTCAATCAAGTAAATACTGGGCGGCTATTGCAAATGCAAAAGATCATTGTGGTGAAACTATAAGAGTTTTTTACAATAATAATTATTTAGATTTGCAAGTTACGGACGAATGTGTTGCGTGTCATTTAGATAATCATGTAGATATGAGTTTAGATGCATTAATAGAATTAACTGGTACTAAAGAATTAGCGTGCGCAATTAACACCATTCAACCAAATATTTTGTGGAAATTTGTAGCTTGATTAATTAATTACAACTTGATTAATTGTAACTTGATTAATTATATATACATTCCCGGTGGGGGGTCATTATTACCGGAATTATTAGTTGTACTTTCTGAAAGTAATATGTCAATATGATCTTTAATAATTTTTATAGGTGTTTCTTGATGCTTATAATAATCATATAATTTTTTATATTTTAATTTTACAATATTGTCATTTGGGTCAGTTAAAAGAAGTGTATTAACACGAGAAATTATGATTTCAAATTTACGTTTGATATCTCGCATACCTTGATCAGATTTACTCATTTCAACAACATAATCAATTGCATCATTTGTTATTTGAATATAATTATTTGTAAAAAAATATTGTTCTAGTATATTTGGTATTAAATGAAGTTTGGTAATTTCTAATTTTTCAGCAACTGAATAATTATCCACGTGTATTTTAAATAATCTATCTGCTAAAATAGGATCTATCTTTGTAGCATCATTGTACGTAAATATAAATAAAACCTTTGATAAATCAAAATCCAATCCTGAAAAATATTTATCATAGTTGTATTTATTATTGGTTGTGGAATCGGTTAAATGAATAAGATTTCCAATGATTTCTTTTCCGTGATGTGTTTCTGAAACTTTATCTAATTCATCAAATAGGATAATAGGATTCGTACATTGAGTATCTCTTAAAATTTCAATAATTCTTCCAGGACAACTACCTACATATGTAAACCCGTGTCCGGTTAACAAAGAAGAATCGGATTCACCACCTAAACTGATTGTTCTATATGGTCTACCAAGTGCTTCAGATATACTTTTAATTATTGCCGATTTACCCACACCTTTTCCGCCATATAATCCAATTGCATTTGTAGTAAAATTAGGATTTCTTATCATTTGTGTTACAATATTTACAATTTGATCTTTAGGACGTTCTAAAAATGACAATCGTTTATCCAAAATAGTTCTTACATTTTTTATTAAATTAACTGACGGTAAGGTACCTTGCTGAACTAACAAGTCCGACTTCGGTAAGGTACCTTGCTGAACTAACAAGTCCGACTTCGGTAAGGTACCTTGCTGAACTAACAAGTCCGACTTCGGTAAGGTACCTTGCTGAACTAACAAGTCCGACTTCGGTAAGGTATTTATGTTTTTATTAAAAGGAATAGATAATAAAATATCCATCCAAGATTTGTATTTTGAATATTCAGATGTATCAGTTGCTTCAAATGATTCCATAACATCCAATCGTTTATAAGCTATTACTTTATTTTGAAAAGGCATATCTGATCTTAATATTTTTTCTCTATAATTGTCAGAATATTCCAAGTTCATAGAGCTTTCTAAAATCTTTTCTTCCAATTCTTGTAATGCATTATCGTTGTATTTTTTCAAGCTTTTGTTAATTGTATTTAAATTTGCTGTATATTCAGAAGTTAATAAATCAGCATTTGCATAATGATGCACACGTTCTAATAATTTTTGTTTTTGCGCAATATTTGTATTCATATTTATAATATCAATTATATTTGGACCACCAGATTGATAATTATTTTTAATTGTTTCCAATTGTGAATTAATCATTTTAATATCATCTTTTGTATAAGTATTTTGCAATTGATTTTTTTTATCGTGCACAGATACTCTTTCAAAAAAATCACCATCGTAAATAGATTTTACATATTCTAAAAACACGTCAAAATCATCTTGAGGTTTGTTATTTTTCTCATCTTTTTTTTGATTGAATTTATCAACAAAATGCATTAATGATTTTTTAATAATATCTTCTATTGTATCTTCATTTTTATCTTGATTTTTATCTTGGTTTTGCTCAATATTTGGTTCTTGGGCTGGTTCAACATTTGAATCTGTATCAGATTCGATTACTGGTTCATCTCCGGAATCAGTTTCACTTTTAGTTTCCATTTCAGTTTCTGTTTCCATATCTATTTCTGATTTTACTTGAATTTCTGTTTGTGTTAATTTATCTCGACTATCCCCCTTACTCCGTTTTGTGATTTTTATATTGGTAAAATCTTGATTGATTTCCAAATTAGAATTAATGTCACATAATTCTAATTCTTCGTATTTTCTTTTTTGGTTTCTTGTATGAACCATTTATTTAATTATTAATAAAAAATAAAATAAATCAGTTTTTTTACCAAATAAAAATTTAATCTTGGGTTTATATTTTTATTAATTTTTATTTGATATATTAAAAATGGATACTACTACAATCACTAGTATAATAGGGTATATTTTATTAGCTATATCCGAAATAGTTGCTATTTTACCAGTACCAGCAAATGGTCTTTTACACAGTTTATTTATTGGCCTAAATAACAGTTTAAAAAACCCTAATTATGATGTCGAATTAGCTCAAACATTGATAAATAATAAACCTATGATTGCTAATTTAGTTACAACATTGGAAGGTAATCCAAAATTAATTAATTCCATAAGTATATTGTCTCAAAATCCTCAAATATTACCTCTTATATCATCCCTTTCAAATGATCAATCTTTACAATATATAAATACTTTGTTGATAAACAACCCTGGAATTACAAAGTATGTAAAACAATTTGTCACAAATGCAATTTCTTCAAACAATCCAAATACCTTGGGTAATTTAAATACCTTGGGTAATCCAAATAATTTAAACACCTTGGATAATTCAAATATTTTACATACTTTAAATACTTAAAAATTTTTTTATTTATTTATAATAATAATATGGATATAGAAATCATTCCAACTTATATTGGTATTATAATAGCAAAACAAGATTTTGAAAATAAAAACTCTGGGTTTTTATCATTTAAAAAAGGTCAACATTTACATTTATTAGGATTAGATAAATCACTATCAATAGGGTATGCCACATCTAATTTAGATGACCCATTTGGATTAAATTCTATATCAGGTTACGTCCAATACAATATGTTTAACACTATGAAAAATGATTTATCTTTGGAGGAATACGACAGCGACAGCGACAGCGAAGACACAAACGAAAGCGAAGACGACAGCACAATCGACAGCGAAAGCGACAGCACTGATACGATATAATTAAATTTATTTAGAAAGTTTCATTGGTTTATAATCTTTACCAGGATAATGTTTATTTAAAAGGTTTATATTTTTTTGAGAATTTACCCATTTAAATCCAGGTGTTCCACTCCAAATTAACCAAGCAACGATTCCTCTTCTATTAAACCAATCAGATGTTTTAGGACGTCCTGCGTTGACCCATTTTTTATAAGTAGGATAACTTGTTATTATATGTCGAGCAAACCAAGCTCTCATATATTTGAGATCTTGTATTGATATTTCATTTTTTGTAGATAATTGTTTAGCTCGCTTCCATCCGGTTTCAAGACCACCCTTAAATCCTAATTTTTTTAATTTAAAAGAATATAAAGCAGCGTTTTTAACATTTTCGGGAACTTTTATCATTACACTACTTTTTTTACCATAATATTGACTTGAAGACCCCCTTTGTTTACGATAAGATTTTTTATAGGTTGATTTTTTACTTTTGCGAGGAATACGATTTTTTATATTATCACAGATTTTACATTTTTGTTTCTTTAAATTATTTAGTAAATATGATTTAAGGGTTTCTTTATCATAAAAGCCTCCTAACATAATAGGAATTAAACATAAACCCAAACATCCTCCAGTATAATCTTTTGATTTTATCATCTATTATATACAATTATTTTATTTTTATTATATTTTTATTATTTTTATTATATTTTAGATTATTTTAGATTATTTTAGATTATTTTAGAATAAATAGATGATACTTCAAAATTTCTAGTGTAAAACATATCTGCATTTTCATCATAATAATAATATTTATTAATATATTCACTAATACTATTTATAGAAATATTATCATTTTCTTTACATAAATTAAGATTTTGACTGTAATTATCATTGTAATTTTGACTGTAATGTTGACCGTAATGTTCACTGTATGATGTATCGTATTCTGTGTCGTATTCGATTGTGCTGTCGCTTTCGTATTCTGTGTCGTAGTGTTCTTTGTATATTTCACTAAAATCATGTGTAAAAGATCTTTTATAAAAATTTTCATTAAAGTTTTTATCATAATATTTATCGTACGTTTGATCATACGTTAAATCGTTTTCTGTATAACAATTTTCAATTATATGCATATGATTAGGTATTTTTGCTTTAATAAAATCATTTTTATCTATGCTATAATAATAAACATCTTTTGTTTCATTAATGTCAATGTCATTAATGTTATTATTTGTACAATGATTCACCTTTTTTTTATTAAAAAGCGTTTTGATTTTTTGAAAAGATTTCAACATTAATTTTTAATATAAAACTAAAAAAATTCAATTTATTTAGTTTTGTAAATTATTTTATTAAGAGCTACACATAGTGCAAGCTTAAGAGCTACACATAGTGCAAGCTTAAGAGCTACACATAGTGCAAGCTTCGGGATTTTCTCTACTACAAGCTAATACAGCTTCTTCTTCTTCTTTTTTTAAAGCTTCACCTCGATTTCTTTTTTCACGTATTGTTTTTTCTAAATCTGCATCAACTGAAAATTTACCAGCTTGATAACTTGATTTACTTCTAAGATAATACATTCCACTTTTTAAATTACATTTCCACGCATAAAAATGCATTGATGTAAGACGCTTGTAATTAGGATTTGCCATAAATAAATTCATACTTTGCATTTGATCTACAAAAACACCACGGTCTCTACATTGTTCAATTACACTTTTCATACTGATTTCCCAAACTGTTTTATAAATAGCTTTTAAATCATCAGGAATACTGTTTATATTTTGAATACTTCCATCATTTGCAATAATCGTATCCTTTAATTCTTTTGACCATAATCCTAAATCTAAAAGATCTTGTACAAGATATTTATTAATAACAATATATTCACCAGACAATACACGCCGTTTAAAAATACAACTATCTACTGGTTCAAATGCTTCTGTATTATTCATAATTTGAGCTGTGCTAGCTGTTGGCATTAATGCTAACAACATACTATTCCTTGCACCATACATTTTAAGATCTTGTTTTAAATTATCCCAATCCCATCGTCCTGAAATATAATCATTTAAATCTATACCATCAAATTCTTTTGCTAAATCAAATTGAAGTTTTCCTTCACTAAATGGACTTCCTGAAAAACTACTATAAGCACCATCCTTTTTAGATAAATTGATTGAACCTTGCAATGCACCATAATAAATAGTTTCAAAGATTTCCTTGTTTAATTTTTTAGCTTCATTTGACTCGAATGGAAAACGCATTTTTACATATACATCAACCAAACCTTGAACACCTATACCAAGTGGTCTATGCTTTAAATTACTTAATTTAGTTTCAGGTACCGGATAATAATTATTATCAATAACATCATTCATAGGTGTAATAATGTATTCAGAAACTTGTCGTAAATGTTCAAAATCAAAATATGGTTTATTTTCAGAATCGTATTTAACATATTTAGGAAGAGCAATGCTCGCCAAGTTACATGTAGCATATTCTTTATCATCCGAGAACAATGATATTTCTAAACATTGACCAGTAAGTATACCATTAAAAATACCCATTCCTCGCTTTTCTTCTGTAAAACAATATGTATCCGATATTCTTCCATTATCTACAACAGAATCTATAAAAATATTATTAATAAAATACAATTTTTCTTGTGTATCGCTGAAATTGTCAACCTTTGGTAAATAATAATCAATAATTTTCATTCCGTGTTCAAGTTCGTGTGCTCTAACTTGTTTTATTTTAACTACATTTTCAACCATTTCTTCAATGTAAAATTTATGATATGGTGTGCATTCAATTTCATTTCCGTTACTCATTTTTACAGTCAATAAACTTTGGTTTTCACCTGTTTTTCTAACAATTGTTTCACTCCATTCTTCACCATTCCACACCTTAACACTTTGATTTTCAAGATTTTGTATTTGAAAATAACCGTTTGATGTAAGAATTACTGTTTCTGGAGCCACACATAAATTACTTGATTTAATAGTTCCCAAATTCTTTTGATTGCATTTTTTATTAACCGCGTCTTTATATCCAATATATGGGGTCCCAGTTTCAATTTGAGAATCAAGTATTTTTGTCCAAACTTCTTGAGCTTTAATAACACGTTTATAACGTTTTTCTTCAACATATTTCCAATACAAATTTTCAAAATCGTCACCATATACATCAGTTAATCCAGGACATTCATCTGGACACATTAAGTACCAATCACCATCTTTTTCTACTTGTTTCATAAAAAGATCAGATACCCACATTGCATAAAAAAGATCTCTTGCACGCAGATCTTCATGACCTTGATTTTTCTTTAAATCCAAAAATTCAAGAATATCAGAATGCCATGTTTCCAAGTACATCGCAAATGACCCTTTTCTTCGTGAACCTTGATTTATATACTTTGCAGTTTCATTATACACTTTAATCATCGGGACAATACCGTCACTTGGTCCATTTGTTCCACGAATCATACTACCTTTAGCTCTTACGTTTGTAATATGCAATCCAATTCCACCAGCCATTTTTGATATTTTACCACAATCAGTTATAGTTTTAAAAATCCCCTCGATAGAATCGAGTGTACCAACTAAGAAACACGAACTGAATTGATTTAAACGTGTCCCAGCATTATACATTGTTGGTGTTGCATGTGTATAAAAATGTTGTGAAATAAGATTATATGTTTTCAATATATATTCTATATTGTCTTTATGAATACCAACTGCAACTCGCATATACAGATGTTGTGGTCTTTCAACGACATCCATTTTACCAGTTTCTTTATTTAAAATTTTTTGTAAATAACTACGTTCCAATGTTTTATATCCAAAATAATCAAAAATATAATCTCTAGAATAATCGATTGCAGAATTAATTACATCTTTATGTTTTCTAATAATTTCAATTACATCATCTGCTATAATTGGGGCATTATTCCCCATTTTATCTGTGTTATTATATAATCGTTCCATTACTTCACTAAAACATCTATTTGTACTTTTATGCATATTACTTATAATTATTCTTGATGCCAATTTTTGATATTCTGGATTTTCCGTCATACTAATAGCTATTCTAGCAGCTTCTTCATCCAATTCACATGATGTAACACCGTCATAAATACCAGAAACAACTCTTTGTGCAATAACATCCGGATCAATTGATGATAGTAATAACCCAAGTGAATTGTCGTTACATAACTTTTTCAAACGATAAATTACTTTATCAAATGACAACTGTTCTAAACGCCCATCTCTTTTTTGGATTTTCATATAATATATATGCCCTAGAAATTTATTTTCGATTTTTTATATAATTCTTATTTAATTCTTGTACAATTCTTATTTAATTCTTGTATAATTCTTGTACAATTCTTATTTAAATATAATTAAACATTTTTTACTAATAAATAATTTATGAATGAATGTAACGAAAATACAGATGGATGCGTTCAAACAGATGACCAAATTGATTTAGTTTCAAAAGTTGAATTGATTCAATTTAACAATGGTTGGAATGATAAAAATGAAAAGCTTATCATTTCAATAGGTGAAAATTCAGCATCTTATAAATGGATGCACGAACGCTGTGCATCGTATAACAAGAGTATATATACGATAACGAGTATATTATTGATAATATTAAGTTCAACATTATCAGCAGAAACATTTATATCAGATAATACAGATAATATTGGATTACGTATTACAAAACAATTAATTGTATATTTGATAACAGTAATATCTATTTTTCAAAATTTCCTAAAATCAGAGGAATACGCTGAAAAACATATTACGGCAGCTGGTGCTTTTAGTAAATTGTATCACGATATACAACAACAAATGTGTAGATTTAGACGAGATAGATCTGATGCGTCTAAATATGTATCAAATTGTTTAATAAAATATGATTCTTTAATAATTACACATCCAGATATTAATAAGGGGGTGATTCGTGAGTTTAAAAGAGCATTTAAAAATTCAAATATAAATGTCCCTGATATAACGGATAATATTAATAAAATAGAAATTATTACCGAACAACATCAACCAATACAAAATAATATAATGTCACTTTCAAATACACAAACATTTCAAAGTAATAATTTAGCAGAAATTCATAATGCATTTCAAATACATGGCGATATTAGCGATAAAGATTTAGAAAATGCTGATACATCTGAATTACAAAGGTTAAAGTTGTCATTTTTACAAAATAAATCAAAATACGAATATGAAAGATATCTACAACATTCACTTGAAACTGATTAAAAACAAAGTTTAATATATTATATTACTTAAAATTATATTATCATACAAGTTATACTCAATAAAAAGTATTTTTGACAATATGTATAAAATAAACGTATTTGTTATATTTAAAAAAGTTTTAAATTAATTAAAACTTTAGTAAAAAGCGAGTTTTTATTACATTTTGCTCGAGGACAGGATCGAACTGTCGACCTCCGCATTTCTTATTATAAGAATAGGGATTTAACCTACTAATTCATATTTTTAAATATAAGTACGGCGTTCTAAACCAACTGAACTACACGAGCATTTTTAAATAGTTTTTATTGTCATATTTAGGACAGCGAATATATCGCTCCCGGGTGGGCTTGAACCACCAACCTCAAGATTAACAGTCTTGCGCGCTGCCAATTGCGCCACAGAAGCAACTAAACAGTTTTAAATCATATTTAGGATTTTGCCCCCACTGTGAATTGAACACAGGACCTTTTCATTACAAGTGAAACGCTATACCTCTTAGCTATAGGGGCTAAATAGTAGTTTAATGTCGTACTTAGGACAACGTCATCTACAGGATTCGAACCTGTGTGTTCAAAGAACAATGCCTTAGCAGGGCACCGCGTTAACCACTCCGCCAAAATGACTATTAAATAGTTTATCGTCGTATTTAGGACTGCGATGGTAGTTAAGAGATTCGAACTCTTGAAGCATATGCATCAGATCTTAAGTCTGACCCCTTTGACCGCTCGGGAAAACTACACTTTTATGATTACATTTAATTACATTTAATTACATTTAATTACATTTAATTTCTTAGGGTTACTTGTAATTACTTATAATCTCTTAAGGTTACATTTAATCTCTTATAATTTCTTATAATTTCTTATAATTTCTATCTCTATTTTTTATATACATATAAAATATTTTTTATTTTTAAACTCGTTTTATTATTTTTTTATTATTTTTTAAGCTACAACACCTCTTTTGGTTCTAGTCTTTGTTACTTTTGGAGCTACTACTTCAACTACTTCAGCTACTGTTTCAACTACTTCTTCTTCAGCTTCAACTTCTTCAGCTTCAACTTCTTCTTCAGCTTCTTCTAAAGAAGCTTGATCGCTGTCATTGATAGATACATTTTTAGTAGATTCAATAACATTTTGAACTTCATTATCTGTATCAAGATCATCTTGAACACCATCAGATTCTTCATCAATCATTGCATATCCGGTAATACTTTGTTGATTTCTAAATACCTTTGATTGAACAAGCTTCCATTTTGCAGAAACCTTTGAAGTGATACTTAGATAAACCAATTCAAGAACACAAATAACTTGACTACCCTTTGGTACAACCAAATCAAAATTAGATTCATTCATTTCAATTTGAGCTTTTGATTCATCAAACATCAAAACCGGAGTCTTGAATCGCTTATTACTCAAAAATCTACCAGTAAAATTATCACCGTCTGCTTCTCTTTCACGATCTAGCTTTGCACGAACTCTAGAAGGATAATCAAGAATATTACCATCCTTATCAGTTGGAATTTTTACAGATGGTGAATAATAAGCATCTTCAATAGTCTCCATTGAAACTTTAGGCTTACCTAGCCATTCTTTACTCTTCTTCATAATTTCATTCTTTACCATTTCATCAAATTGTTCAAGTTTAGTATGAAATTCTTTAATTTCAACTGAATTCTTATCAGTATTATCTTCACCTCCAAAAGACAATTCCATTTCAAAAGAATCATCTTTATTATCAACAGCATCCTTCTTTCTCCATCGTTTAATACCATTTGGAACATACATCTTTGGGGTTTGCACCATAATTTTTCCACCGTTATAATTTACATATACCATTTTTCTACCGTGGTTATCAGTTTTTACATCAGAAAATGAAACTTTGTTCAAATCAAGGTTGACAGCTTTAATAATTGACATTTTTAATTGTTGTTGTTGTTATAATAGATATTTATTTTTAACTTTAAATTAAAATTCAATTTTTTTTAATTGAATTTTTGTTTAATTACGTTTTTTTTTAATTGAATTTTTAATTAGATTTTTGTTTAATTACGTTTTTGTTTAATTACGTTTTTGTTTAATTACGTTTTTTAAATAATGAATTCAATGAAAAATTTTTAGTTTTTACTTTTGTAGAATTAGGGGTTTGAAAACTATATTGATCAGTATTCAACAATATTATATAATTATTAAAATTGTCAAGTAACTTGTTTTGTTTAATTAAAATGTTTTTTAATTGATTTTTCAAATCATTTATACGCGTCTGATCTATAAATACAAAATTATACTTGGTACCGTTTATAGAACTTTCTTTACCTAACAAATTTTTTAATTCATTGTTTAATTTTTGAAAAGATTGATAATTTATATTAGTTTCTTCAAAGTAATGTTTTTTATATTGAAGATAAAATTCTTCTGAATTTATTAAATGATTATTGTTTTCCAATAAAATAGTGTCGAAATTCAAATTTATATATTGAGAATGATAATCAACGTCCATACTTGTTACTTGTAAAAAAAATAGATGTAAATTACGCGATACGAAGTAAATTTATAAAACAAAATACCTTTTCGTAGGCTGTTTTTGTGTGGTCATTATAACATAAAACTGCTTGTTTAAATTCTTGTAAATTTTGTAATCTATAAAGGGAGACAATTATAAGAAATATAGTTATTACATAACAAAACGTTGACCATTCTGTTTCTGATATATCATATATAGGTGATATAAATTGATGACTAAATGTATTATCTTGCGAAATACCTCTTAATTGCGATTCTAAAATTGTTAATATACAATTATTACTATTAACTAACCAATGAATTATTAAACCTATACCAAAAACAATATGTAGTATTAATATAGCTGGGATATTAGAAAAAGGTGCTATTAATATAAATAAAACAATAAAAATATGAAATGTATAAATTGTATCTGCAAGAAAAGTATCTGCAAGAAAAGTATCTGCAAGAAAAGTATCTGCAAGAAAAGTGTAATTATCACCGTTCATTTTATATATTCTTTATAATTTATTTATATAAATCCAATAAAAAAATTAAATGTATTTGTTAGTTGATTATAGGGAAAGAGATTTTATTGATAAACTATCGGAACATACATTAATTGAAAATGAAATCGTCAAAGTATTTACAATGAACAATTGTGAAATTTCTTTTAAAATAACAAATTTGAAAGTTGGTGATTTTATAATAACAAACAATATTGAAGACTCGACTATTCAAAATATTATAGAAAGGAAAAGTGTACAAGATCTTTGTTCAAGTATTACAGATGGGCGTTTTAGAGAGCAAAAGGGGAGATTATTGGATTCGGTAGGTGATCCTTCTAAAATTAGTTATATCATAGAAGGTTCGTTAAATAAAAATATGCGTTTATCAAAGACTGTATTACAAGGTGCTGTATTAAATTTAATATACAAACACCAATATAAAGTAATCCAAACACAAGATAAATTAGAAACCTTTGATATTATTATTTCATTATATAAAAAATGGAAGATGAATGAGTTTATTATAGATACTAGACAATCTACATTAATAAAACGATCTGATAAATTAAATGACAACAAATTTATAAACCAATTATGTATGGTAAATGGTGTATCAGCTAAAATAGCAGAAGCAATACAAAACAGCGAATTATTTGATAAAAATGCAAATGAAAATACAAATGCAAATGCAAATACAAATACAAATACAAATGCAAATACAAATACAAATGCAAAAATAAATATAAAAAAATTAATCGATTTATATAATAGTATGGACGTATCTAAAGCAGAAACTTTATTTGAATCCATTTTAATTCAAAATACAAATGGAAAATCTCGTAAAATCGGAGGTGCTGTATCTAAAAAAATATACAACTATTTTTGTACATAATTTATCTAAGTATTTTATTATTATTTGCAAGATGATTTTGTATAATATCACCCCATGCTTTTTTATCGATATTCCGTATACGACTTGTATCTATATTTAATTCATTTGCAATATTAACAAGTTCAGATATTTTAAATGATCCAATAGATTTACCTGTTATAAGTTTACGTTTATCATCTATATTTGATACATCTACATCATATACTATTTTAAAATCGTCAGTGAATCGTCCGTATTTATGGGGCCAAGTGTCTTGTTTTGTTTTTTTGATTCTAAATGTTCCATAAATTTTATTTGTTTTTTCTATATTTTCATTAAATTCAATATCTTGCTGTGATAATATATTTTTATCAGTGGATGATGACGATTCAATAGATAATCTTTCCATTTGTTTTTCCAATGGGTTTTCTTTATCTAAAATATTAATATCAAGTTTCATTTTTGCAAATTCATTTAATGTATATTTTTGTTTTTCAATTGAAAAATCTAAAGTTTTTGAGTAAATACTACTATTTATATCTATATCAAAACTATTAAAAATATAATACGGGCCTTTATTTATAATAAACCCAGATCTATTATATTGATCATTAATTTCAACTTTATTATCAACTATATTATTCAAAACAGTGTAAATTACTTGCTTTGATATATTTTTACTAATTTTATTTGTAAATGATATAATATCATCTAAACTCCATACTATATGAATTTTAAACAAATCTTTAATTAAATTTGTTACAAAATTTATATCAAATTCTTCAAAAAATGATATGTTCAAATTATAAGTTGAATAATCTACATTTTTAATATCTGTATTAATTACACATTGATAATCACATTTTGTATAATCACATTCGGCCGAACCATCAACGCCATTTATAATTTTATTTCGTTTTGTATTTAATACACAATCAAAACTATTTTGTTTTAATAAATGTTCTATTTCTTTATTGCTTCTATCTTTTTCTTCTGATAATATATATCTTTCTTTGTCTATAAAAAAAGAATGTAATTTATCAATTGGTTTATCTGATTCATAAGTTGATACGTATTTGTAAATTTCTACCGTCCTATCTTCTAATGGTAGATCATTGTGAGAATAATTTCTCACTGCACGACCAATAATTTGGTTAATTTTACTCATATTCCAACTAGGTTCTAATATATGTACTTGACGAACTGCTTTTAAAGTAACACCTTCAGATACAATAGGTGATCCTAATAAAATTTTTATAAGCTTTCCTGTTTTATTTTCAGTACTGTTAAATATACGTTTATAACGCTCTCTTTTTTCAATAGACGTATTTTGATCAAATACAACAAAATTGTAATCATCTTTTGTAGATCTACCTTTATATTCAAAAAACCCATTAGCTTGTAACATATACTTTATAAGTGTCGTACCACCAAAGGATACATAATTTGAATAAACAAATGATTTCCCAGGACTTGATTTTAAATTTTGCAATAATGTATACAATTTATTAGAATATTTTTTTAAATCTGTAGTTAATACCGATTTATACATTGGGTCTGATTCTATTAATTGAAATCCAGCTTCACCAAACAACTTGTTAGGATACACCATCGTTGATGCATCATTACTCTTTTTATATAACGAAGTTGTTTTTGAAATTTGATTTTCATTTTCTATAATATTTTCTTCGGATACTATATTTCCAACATCATCTGGGTTATAATCTTGTTTTAAATCTTGATATAATGCTTTCATATATATTTCATATTGATAATCAGACATTGGACAATATATAACTTTAGTCGTACCAAGACGTTCTTGACCACCCGATACAATTAAAGGTTCGCCAATCGTTATCATTTTAGGATTGGTTTCCACATTTGATTGTAAATAAGACACTTTACCATATAATGCTTTCATTAATTGTTGTTTACCAAAATCAGTCACTTTTACAATACCTCCTTTAAGAGCACTTTCATTTATATATCGAGATTGTATTTTATTTACATAAGTACTTTGTTCAAATAATTGCTTGCGGGTAGGTAATTGTAAATTTGGATTACTTGCATTTAACAAATTTGACAATTCAAATATTTCAGTAGAGTTGTCATAAATTGGCGTTGCTGTTAATAAAACTAGACGATAATTATAAGAACGCTTTAATATAGTCATTAATGCTATATAATTATCATTATTTGTAATATTATGAGCTTCATCAACTATAATAACTGTATTGTTTAATGTTGTAATAGGATCTTTTATCGCTTTTCTTTTAACTTCACCATTTACTTTTACTACACGATCTGTGATTTGTCCAAATTGATTTTTTTCAAATGATTTAGCTCCTAAAACTCTATTTACAAAAACACCATATGTAATAAATTCATAGGATTTCAAAATAATCTTTTTAGCTTTTGCTCTAATTTTATTCTTTTTTTCAATAGATGCTTCATTTGAATGCAATAAACGAAATTCATCTTTACTTATATATTCTTCACCCGTACATTTACTTAATAACTCATCCATGAAATTGTTTTGAATATTTTTATTTTTAACTAAAACAAATATCTTTCTACCCATATTATTTATATATTCTTTAAAACCTTCAGATATAGATATAGAAGAACAAGTTTTACCTGTACCAACTTGATGGTAAAGAAGTACACTTTCAAAAGGTGTGCTTTTTGATACAAAATTTCTTAAAAATAATTGATGAGGTTCTTGATGCACATGACTCTTTTTATTATCTGAACTATTACTTGAAAATTCATATTTATTTAAATTTTGATTAAAATTGTTGTCACTGTAATCTTTATAAGAATTTTCAGATTCCATATTATATAAAACCTAGAAATTAATTTTTTTGATTGGTTTAATTTTTATCAGTTTTAGATTTTATCAGTTTTAGATTTTATATATTTTAGATTTTATATATTTGTAGAAATATCAATTGATGAATCTGGATAAGGAGCTGTCAATAAAGATTGTGTAACAGAATCTGTTTTAACAGGAATATTATTAATAATATTTGCACCATTAGCACCTGAAAAACCATTTTTATTATACATGAATTGTGTTAAATATAATATAACTGGAACAAACAATACGTAAACCAAATTGCTATTTTTAGATTCGGTTTTTATTTGGTGTTTATACATTCTTAAAATTATATAAAAAACAATTGTTGTTATTAAAACAAAATAATGATAATTCATTTTGCGTTATATATATATTAGATAAGATTATAATTTAACAAACTTTTTCGCAGAAAATAAAATAATAAAATATGTGTTAACATTAAATGTATATAAGCCAAGTCGTTAAAGGTAAAAAGGAAATAGAAAGTCAATTCTATAATATCTTGTACAAATATATATACAAATATATTAAATGCTTATACGAAAGAGATATTGGTAAAAATAAAAAGGTTAATTTTCAAAAATCACTAATTAAAATTGCAAGTTGGTCACCTGAAAAAATAGATAACGAATTCTATAAATTTTCTAAATGGTCTACAAAAAAATACAATGTTGATGACCGTGATTTACAAAAAATGTTGAATACAATAATATTGTTATCCACCCAAGTAATTCTTAATCAATCGGTTGATTATATAAAAAGCTTGTTAAATGAATACAGTTATCCTAAAATGAAAATGTTTTATTATAAATCAATAAAGAAAATTTCTCGTATTTTTTACGAAAAACCAGATGATATATACGTCATAGATGAAAATGTTTTATTAAATAACATTGAATCTATAACAAATACATTTTTACCAATAAAAGAAATTACTAGTGTGTTGGAAAATCATTGTGAGCCATCTTTTGAAAAATGTAAAACTATTAATTACAATATTCATAATGTTAAATCACATGAAACAGATGCAAATGTAAATACAAATGTAGATGGAAATACAGATGGAAGGGGTATTCAAGAACAGTTTAACCAAAATAATTTACAATACGTGTCATCTGAAAATTTTGAATCGAGTTCTACGGATGATAATGATATATATTCAATCAAAAATATAGATTTAGATGCGGATGCAGATGATATTAAAATTATTCCAAATGTTGTAAAAAATAATAATGCACTAAATCAAATTAAAAAAATCAATGATATAGATATAGAAAAATATAATATTATAAAAAATAAAAAAAACTTTGTGATGTAAAAACCATTTAACTACTTGATTCTTTATGTAAAAATTTTGTAATTATTTTAATTTTATAATTATAAAAGACATTGCAAAGGATGGCTAACGATTTTTTTAAATTTTCAAACACTTTAGAGATCTTTTCAAATTTATTTGGACCTGATGCAAAAGATGAAAACTCTTTTATAATGTCTACAAAATTAGAAAAAAATAATAAAAATAGTAATGTCGGGTATATCACTAATATACTGTGTAACACCATTAAAGATACAGGGTCTTATATAATAATAATTAATAATTTAGATAATAATGGACCCAATGCCGTATTTTGTATTTCAAAAAGTTATAAACAACAAATTGGAAACGTTAATGTATTAAGTCAATCTTTAAATTTTAATGGCGATTCTTTAACAATTGAATGGAATGAATACGAATACCCATCATTAATATATAAAAGCAATAATTTAAATACATCAAAAACACAAAATGACGACCGAATTTATTTTGTGGTAAAAGTTTTAACATCTTTTTAACTCGGATTTATACCCCTTGTATTAGATGGATTTATACCTCTCTGAGTATATGAAACAATACCCCTTGGTCTAGATGAATTTATACCTCTTTGAGTTAAAGGTTGTATAGATCTTGAAACACCATTTATAATGTCTTGTTGTTGATTTTGTTGTTGATTTTGTTGTTGATTTTGTTGTTGATTTTGTTGTTGATTTTGTTGTTGGTTTTGTTGTGAATTTTGTTGTGAATTTTGTTGTTGGTTTTGTTGTTGATTTTGTTGTTGATTTTGTGATAAATTTGTATCTTGTAATATAGATGTCAACTTTTTTATTTCAAGATCCTTTGAAATAGATATATTTTTTAAATCCGTTCTGTATTGTGATACCTCCAATTTTAAATTTTTTAATTCAGATTCTAAATTTTGTTTAATATTTTGTTCCATATGCAATTGATTTTGAATTTTAGAAAATAATTCAGACTTGTTTTGCAACTCGTTAACTATTTTTTGATAGTTAATTTCCAACACTTGATTTCGCTGAATTAACTCGTTATTTTTATTAATCAATAAATCCCTTTCTTTTGTAGTTGTTTCAACTGCATTTTTTACATATTCAAAATCATTTTTAAACCCTTCTCTTTCCATTTTTAAATAATTACATTCATTTTCTTTTGAAATTAATTGTTGTTTTAAATCGTTTTGTATATGCTCTTGATTATTAGATTGACTATTTTCTAAACGTACAATATAACTTGTTTTTTCTTGCAATTGTAACTGCAAAGTTGAAATTGTTTTTTTAAACAAATTAATTTTCATATCTTGTTCTTTATGTAAAAACCTTAACCCCTCAACCTCTTTATCTAATTCTTCTATTCTTAACTGTAATTTATTATGTCCCAATATTTTTTGAGTTGTATTTGTCTTGTTTAAAAATTGTAAAACATCTTGATCATGTTCTTGTTGAACAGGTTCTTGTGGGGCAGCTTCTTGTGGGGCAGCTTCTTGTTGAGTAGCTTCTTGTTGAGCAGGTTCTTGTTGAGCAGGTTCTTGTTGAACAGGTTCTTGTTGAACAGGTTCTTGTTGAGCAGCTTCTTGTTGAACAGGTTCTTGTTGAGTAGCTTCTTGTGGGGCAGCTTCTTGTGGGGCAGCTTCTTGTGGGGATTGTTGTGATAATTGATTATTTTGTAACCTAGAAAAAAAATTTGCAGACGCATTTGCGTCAAGTTGTATATTTTGTTCCATTATTGTATATAATATAATATAAAATAAATATAAAACATCAACAAAATAAATTTATTTTTTTAAATTTGGTATATATTGAGATGCTAGTTCTTTACCGATAGATACAGATGCATCATATTGTGACACTTTAGATTTTTGTATATTTTCAATAGATCGTAACATCATATTTAAATTTTTATTAAAAAATTCTTTATCAAAATTGGGTTTACCGTATTGTCGTAATATATAATTATAAAGAGTCTGTGAAGTTGAAAATAAGTAATTATATTTTTTTTTAAAATCTGATGTATAAGGCTCAATTGATTCATTATCTTTCAAGATATTATCTAATTCTTGCAATAATTCTTTAACTTGAGAATTTACTTTATTTATATTTGTATCGTGAATGTTTCCTGACATTATATATTCTAATTTTAAAAAAAAATTGTTTTATTAACGTTATTACAATATTAATATAATGGATGTAAAGGAAATCATTGGTAGAATAAGTAAATTACAAGAAAAGGAGAAAATACACATTTTAAATATATTAAAATCGAATAATATACAATTTACAAAGAATTCAAATGGGTATTTTTTTAATTTATTATCGTTAGATAGTAATATTATTTTAAAAATATGCGAATGCTTAGATTTAATAGAGAAAAACGTGGATTTAATTAAAGATATGGATAGAAAACGTTCTGATTTATTATTATACTATAAAAAATTAATTGAAGAAAAATTAAAACAAAGTATAAACAAGAAAAGGGAAGATTATGTACAACGTTTAATATTAAAAAACGAATCGGATATATCAATGAATTTTAATAAAATTTCTAGATTTAACAAGATCAAAACATTTGCACATTACAATATAGATAATGATCCTGGTGTACACCCTGATGTAATTGTAAGAGAATATCTTAAATCAAAGTTTAAATACCCCAAAAATAGTGTTTATAGTAGGATATTATCAAATCTTAAAAGTAAAAAACCTCAAGAATCTGCGACAAATGAAATTGAAAATTCAGAAAATGATTTTGATAATATAATTGAAGTTGATGAAAATATTAGTGAAGTTGGAGAATCATTAGGTGACGTTGAAGTTGACGCCGAAGTTGACGTGGACATTGATATTGATGCCGAAGTTGACGTTGACGTTGACGTTGATGCAGTTGATATTGATGATGTAGTTGATATTGATTTAATTGATGAAGATGATACGGTAGAACAAGAAGATAATCAGGATATGAAAATATTGTATTATAAAAAATTACTAAATAAACAAGGATTTATATTTGACGATAATAAAGATTGTCTTTTAGTATACCAAGAATATGTAAACTAAATGTAAATTTACAAATGAAAACTAAATGTAAATTTACAAAAGAAAATGAAAACTAAATGTAAATTTATAAATTATAATGGGAATACCTTGGTACTTTTATACGATTTATGAAAAGTACAATACAGAAAATGATTTAATGATTAATGAACATAATATACGAAAAATGAATATTGATCATTTATTTTTAGATTATAATAGTATGATACATCCATGTGCTCAACAAGCTTTAAAAACAGTTGATAAAGATATACACGAATCTGATCTTGATGAATATATTATAAACTCGTGTTTATTATATACAAGATATATTTTAAATATAATAAAACCAAAATGTGTATATATAATGGTAGATGGAGTTGCACCAAGGGCTAAAATTAATCAACAAAGAGAAAGAAGATATAAATCACATTTTTTTAAAGAATTAAGTAACAAAGTAAGTGATATTTATTGGAATTCTAATAAAATAACACCTGGTACTCCATTTATGAATAAATTGACAAATGCATTTAATAAATTTGAAAAAGATACAAAGGATTTGTGCAAAGTAGTAATATCAGATTCTAATAAATGTGGCGAAGGTGAACATAAAATGTTGTCATTTATAAAAAACATTGATATAAATGATGATATATGTATTTACGGATTAGATGCGGATTTGATAATGTTGAGTTTGATGAATAAAAAGGCGAATAAAATTATTTTAATTAGAGATAATACATTTAATACGAAATTGGATGTTTCTAAAAAGGTATATACTTATTTAAACATAGGCAAGTTGAAAGGTTATATATATAAAGAATTATCGGGTGATAAACAAGGGTGTGATAAAGAAAATTTATTATATGATTATATCTTTTTATGTTTTTTATTAGGAAATGATTTTTTAGAACATGTACCAAGTTTAATGATAAAAGAAAACGGTATAAATGTTGTTATGAAATATTATAATTTAGTGTTTGAAAAAAGTGGTAATTATTTAATAAATATGGAAGCCTTGTATAATAATACATTGGAAAATTCTATTAATTTAGATATGTTACAAGATATTTTTTATCATTTAGGTAAATCAGAAGAATATTTCTTTAAAAATGTATATAGTATTTACAAACACAAAAATAAAAAAGTATACAGGGATAGTTTTGATATAGATGAAATAAATAACAACAATCAAAATGTTTATTTTTATAATAAAGATATTATTAAATATAACGAATATGGATATAAAGAAAGATATTATAAATTTTATGGTGATATTGATATAAATAGTGCTTGTAAAAGTTATATAATTGGCTTATTTTGGATTTTAGGATATTATAATAATCATTCACATGATAATTGGTCTTGGTATTACGAACACGAAGCTACACCTTTTGCAAGTGATATATTTTTATATCTATCAAAAAAAAGACATTGTTTAAATTTGGATAGTTGCTCTTTTTTAAAAAAAAGTATACCAAATACTTCATTAGAACAATTATTTATGGTTTTACCAAAAATGTCTTTATTGGAAATTTTAAAATCAGATAAAATGCTATATGAAAAAATATCTCGTATTTTTAATAGTAATAGTATAGAATTAAATACGTATTACCCTAGTAAAATTTATATAGATATGATCCATAAAGAATATTTATGGCAATCAAAAGTTTTTTTAAAAAAATTAGACAAGACTATTGTAAATTTATTTTAGTAGTTATTTTAGTAGTTATTTTAAATATTTATTTCGATTAATTACCATAAAGTGCGTAAGAAAATATAAAATATTTCCTTTGTAATAATTAAAACAAAATGACCAAAGTAACTCCACCAACCCCAAAAACTGTTTCAACTAAAACTGTTAAAGCTAAAGCGGTTCCAAAAACAACTAAACCAACTGCAACTGAAACAGCACCTGCAACCACTTCTGTAACTGAAACTGCACCTGCAACTGAAACTACAACAGCACCTGCAACTGAAACTACAACAACACCTACAACTGCAACTGCAACTGCAACTGCAACTGAAACTGCAACTGAAACTGCAGTTGAAGAAGAATCTATGAAACAAAGATTTGAAAAATTAATTAAATCTAGACAATCTCAAATCGATGCATTAAAACGTGAAATGCAAGATATTAGAAAGATGCAACGTGATCACGAACTAGCAATTAAGGAAGCTTCTAAAAAAAGTAAAAAAAAAAAGACTGTAAGAGATGAAAACAATCCTAGAAAACCATCTGGATTTGCATCACCAGTTGTTGTTTCAGATGAGCTTTATGCATTTTTAAGTAAGTTTGGAGTTACAAAAGGTGATCCTGTTGCTAGAACTGATGTAACTAGATATATTACTAGTTATATTAAAGAACATGACTTGCAAAATCCTGAACATAGACGTGAAATTGTTCCAGATGCAGATCTTGGAAAATTGTTTGGTCCTGCTATGGAACCAAAAGATGCGAATGATCCAAAATCACCTTTGGTATATACATATTTGAAATTGCAAAGATATTTATCTCAACATTTTCCAAAGAAAAAGTAAATAAATTTTTAAAGTTATCAAAAATTAAATAGAATTAAATTTTGATAAATGAAATTTCTTAAAATTAAATTTCTTAAAATGAAATCATACCGAAAAGTAGTTGTTCATCTAACTCGCAAAGATTATTAAATTTAGTAAAAGTTTGCTTTGATTTAATTGAAATAGTTTTTGTTTTAATTTTGTTTTGGTTTGATACATTATTTGATTGTTTTCGAATAAAATTGTTTACAAAGCAAAATGTGTCCATATATTTATAATGATATATGTTATAAGAAATATTTAATTAATCAATTTTTTCGATACACAATTAATCGCTTTTTAGTATTATTATACGCTTGTAGGTATTATTATACGCTTGTAGTGGTTGCTTTAAATTTAAATGTAGTAGATGTCCAATTTGAAACATTAGAACTAGTATATTGAATTTGTCCTTTATTACTTACATTTGTTACACCAAAAATGATACCAGTGTTGTCACCTACGAATGCGCTATTAAGAGACCAATCACCGGAATCTTTTTGAATACCCTTTAATTCAAAATTTGCATATAAATTAGAACCAGAGGATTTTAAAATAGCGACAGAGATTATTACATTAAATGATCGAACTACAGAGTTAGAAAATGCAAGAGATGTAATATTGGCTTCTAAAACTTGATTATTAGCAGCTGAAAATGAAACTTCTTTGATAATATCTCCTAAACTTGGGGTCATATCAATTGTGTTTGTAACTAATGTACTAGCTGTAATATTAGTGATAGTAGCATCGGTGACATATGCGGATGCGGATGTTAAACCTGTTATATTTATAGTTCCGGTACTTGCAGCTGTAAAAACTACATTGGATATAGTTGCATTGGAACCAAGAAATTGTCCACTACTAATATTTGTTGCTAAAATATTTGTTGTAGTCATATTTGTATTCAACAAATTACCAACAGTTGCATCTGGGATATAAGCTTTAGCAGCAGTTAAACCAGTAATGTTAATATTACCTGTGCTGAGACTTGTAACAACTAAATTAGTTATTGTACTATTTGTACCGTACAATTGACCACTGCTAATGTTCGTTGCTAAAATAGCAGCTGTTGTTATACCAGTAGATACACCTAAATCACCAACAATTTGTAATTTATAAGTTGGAGCAGTTGTACCAATACCAATATTACCAGCGCTATTGACACGCATACGTTCATTACCGACAGTATAAAAGTACAAGTTACCGTCAGTTGTACTTGGATTAGCTGAAGCAAGAACTTTAGTAGTTTGAGCGATATCAATAACCCC